>ERZ773173.745-NODE-745-length-35562-cov-36.616921_pt1 | contig 35562 bp, 41 predicted proteins | sample MGYA00580535_ERZ773173 | MGnify/ENA primary metagenome ERZ773173 (study PRJEB29015, sample SAMEA2737856) | human gut metagenome | biome: human gut; feature: human-associated habitat; material: faeces | place: China | collected 2012 ...
TGTCAGTTCTACTCGACTAGTTCTACTCGACTAGTTCTACTCGACTAGTTCTACTGACTCTACTCGCTTACGACTTCTTTTTGAACTTTTGGATCCGACTTTCCGCTCTCTCCATCTGCTTGATGGATCGGGTCAATTTCCGTTTGGGGCTGATCCACCATTGGCGGATCCCGCCGAAAATCGTGAACAGGCCGATAGTGGCCAACAGATAAATTGCAATCATTTTCTACGCCTCCTTTCTAATTTGGTTTGTAATTTGCGGACCTCAACCCAGTCCTCATGCCGCATCCAGTACGGACGGGACAGCAGACTCTGCTGTCCACGTGCTATTTGCATGGTGGTCTTTTTCAATTTGCGGGCGTAGTCCAGTACCTCCCGCTCCTCTTTTGAGTAGATTCCAAGCCATCGCCGGAACACTCCAATTTTTCCTGTTGGGGGTAGCCCCAATTTCTCAGTTTTTTCCATAATAAACAGTAGGTGGAACAATAAAATTTTTATTGTTCCGGCCCCTAAGTGATTGATATTCAATGGTTTGGGTGCTTTTCACTGGGGGGACCGGAACAATTGGAACAATGTTTCTATGCACTTCTATTTGGTGATTTCTCATTTCCTAAATTGGTCATAATCTCCTCTCATATTTCCTATTCAGGTTTTCCTCCTATATTATTGTTCCAATTGTTCCGGGGGGGGTTAATTCATTGATATTCAATCAATTAGGGCCGGAACAATCATTGTTCCACATTGTTCCACATTGTTCCGGCCCTAAGTGATTGATTATTAATGGTTTGGATGTTTTTCATTGGGGGGACCGGAACAATGGAACAATGGTTTGACCAACTTTTTTAGGGGGGCCTGTCGAGATTTTTACCAAAACCATGGTTTTATCAACTTTTAGGGCCGGGGGTCCCCGGGGGACCGGAACAATGGAACAATGGTTTGACCAACTTTTGGGGCCGGGGGTCCTATTCACCCGTGGATCCGAAGCCCCCCTGTCCTCTTTCAGTCGATTGCGGGAAAAGCTCGGCCTCCGACTCGAGAACTTCCACCCCCTCGTAGAAGACCGGCATCACCAAGCCTTGAACCAGCTTCATCCCCGGCTTGAGGATGACGACTTCCTTGCCGACGTTCATGACATGCAGATGGATTTCTCCTTGGTAGTCTTCGTCAACCACGCAGGCTCCGACCTGGAGCTGATACTTGGTGGCAATACCGCTCTTGTTGAACATGATGAGGGCACACCCCCAGGGTATTTGAGCTTTGATCCCGGATGGGATGTTGATGCTTTCGCCCGGCCAGATCTGTTTGGCTTCGAAGTCTTCCGGGATGTAGAAGTCCAGCCCGGCGGACAGACCCGTTCCTCTGGTCGGGGTCTTGACATTTCTTACTTTTACGATTTTCATTTTTTAAAATATTTTTCGAGACGAGCTCGGTGTGTTGTGCCTGATGAGAGTGATGCTCCTTCTATGAAATTATACCGAGTGTGAAGAGGCAGCTCCTGGAATGCCTTCTTGAACGGTTGACCATCCGATTCGAATATCTTGCCCCAGGCATTGCCTGGGGTGACGTCTTTCATTTTTCGGGACTTGATCCACCACAGAGCCTCTTCCCGATTTATAGAACGGATGGAAGGTCTAACAGATCCCTTCCGGAGCGTCATTTTGAACCACTGAGCCTCCGTATTGGAGTCATCTTCTTTAAACCATACCCGGTAATATCCGATAGCTATTGCCATAAGTTGTAGAATATTTCGTGACACTTCTTGCGGTACGCCATCGGATCCTGCCGGATGCTCTGGCACTTGAGAGGCTCTTTGGGTCGGTCGAGAATCTCCTGAGGCAGTACGTCGCTGAAAGCATCTTTGAGAATGCGCTTGTGAGTTCTGTCCTCCCGGGGCAAACGGAGAGCGAACCTGACAACGTCATGTCCCAGGAATGGTGACCGGAGTTCAACTGTGCTCCTCATGGAAGCCCGGTCAAGCCGAGGCATGTGGTAGAACGGAAGCTCTTGGAACACGTCTGAGAGCTGGGAGTCATAATCATCAACTCGGCGATAGCCTCCGAATAGTTCGTCAGCTCCATCCCCGGTCAGGATGACCCTCTCCTTGACCTTCTCCATGAGTCGGAACTGGGGGATCATGGAGCCCAAGTCGATGGGGGTTTCGTTGTAGCGGAGACACCTCTCCAGGCAATCATCATCGGGGATAGGGCCAAGAGAGGTGATAGAAACCCCTAAAAATTCGGACAATAGCATACCAAATTTTGATTCATTATTTTCCACCATATAGAGATTAACCCCCAGGCCCATTCGATGGAGAATAGAGGCAACTATGGATGAATCCAGTCCTCCAGAAACCAAAGCTCCGACCTGGACTTTAGAGTACATTGCCCGGCGTTTTACGGACTTCTCGACCAAGCCCCGGAGGACTTCGGCGAACTTGGATTTTGCGAAATGACTCCGTTCCCCTATCCCCCATCTGTAGTAGTCCCTCCGGATAATGGTGGGCTTCACCTTCATGTCATCGAAGGAATAGACAGTATTCGGCATAATACGCTTGACGTTGTTCCATGGAGTTCTGTCATCCCAATTGTACCCCCATTTGAACACTTCCGACTGGTAATACCGGTCGAAGTCTTTGAAGTTTGGCACCAATGGGGTTATCTCTGAGCAGATTTCCCCGAATTGGTTGTAGTAGAGTTGCTTCTTTCCGAGAGGGTCGGTGAAAGCAATAATTTGACCCTTCCGGTACCAGCATATTGCCCACATGCCATCCCAGTTGTTGGCTTCATAGATGATGTCTTCGAGACACGAGGATCCAAACAAGTCGCGAAGATACTCGACGTCGCTGGAATACCTCGTAGGATAGTTGTAGATCTCCCCGACATAAAGGAGCCACCCATTGTTTCCGGCTAACTCTATAGGCTGAGCCAGACCATCGCCTGGTTCAGTCTGAATGGGCAAACGAACATGACCGAGGAACCATCCTCCTTCGGCAATCTGGACGGACTCGATGCCCCTATGCTGTATCTTGTCAATGGCGTTAATCCTTCTTGTTATACTTATTCCGCACATATCACTTTAGTTTGTTTCTGAGAGCGTCCATGAGACAAACGATCCCTATTCCGATTATTACTGCTATTGCCAGCCCGATGATGATAGGCTCCTCACTTCCTCCTGTCATGACTTTTCTTTGAATTTTCGAGGACCTGTTGTGCCTTTCTTTCGATCCTGTTGGTGTAGCACCGACTCCTCATGTGGAGCCCAGTCAGGAGCTTCGAGCATCCCGGGCAGAACATGCAATCGTCATATTGCTGATGAGCTTTAGCTCTTGCTTCGTCGATAGTCATAATTTAGTAGATTACCCATTTGGAAAGATCTTCGTTGTATGCATGGAGGGACCCAGCGAAGTAATGCAGAGATCCCTTCTTGAGAGAGGGATAGGTGGCTGCGAGGATGTTGAACACGTAGTCCATCATGGCCTCCGTCAACCAGATGTCAATTGCGAAGTGCTTGAAAAAGTCATTGCTCCGGATATAATATATCACGTGGAGTCGATTGTTCCGGATGAGGAACTGGTAGCTGACGGAGCAAGGTACTCGGGTAAGAGCCCCGGCTGTTGCCCGGGTGTCCTCCGGCTCGAAGATCATGACCATTGCTCGTCTGGAGTGCGGGTCGTCCCGGAGAGTCGTGATGACATTGTCCAACTGGTGGATCTCGGGTCCCTTGTGGAAGATGTGCAGACGCTCCGAGTAGGTGTAGTCGAAGCGACCCTCCTGACGAGTCTTGCTCACCAGCTTCTGCCACAAGTCCCGGCGGATCTCCCAGCTCTTACCGGGGTTGACTCCATTTCGGTCAAGCCGGTCGGAGAGCTCTGCTCGGCAATACTTCTCGATGAGCTCGGCCTCGTCTTTGAACATGAAGTCGAGCATCTCACGTTTGCCGAGATACGGCTTCGAGATGACGAAGCTCACTCCGATGAGTTCCTTGGTGAGCCGGTCGTCCCCGCTGAGTTCCTGGTTTTGGTAATGGTTGACCGGGACCGTGATGCCGGAAACCTTGAGCTCCCGATCCATCTCCCGGATCATTTCGAAACAGTCTTTAAATATTCTACCCATATCAGTATTTGGATTTAATGCGAAACAGATTTACTTGATACTTCAACGACCAGAGCTCCCGGACTTTGTCTTCCGTGACACCTATGCTCCCGAAGAGCATAGCGAACATTGCCCAGATGTTCCAAAGTCTCTCCTCGAAGACCACCAAGTCAACCATGTACTGAGATTGTCTCCACTCCCGGTTCTTGAGGCAGTTGGCAGCCAAACCTATTGTCTTGATCAGCTCCAGTATGTTCTCCTCGAAATTCTCGTCGGCAATATCCTTCCGGAACCCGTATGTGTGACCCCAAGCAAAGTCTGGGGCCATACCGTACAGCTGGTAAAGCTCGAGCATAAAATTGAAGGCATCAATCAGCTCCTCCAGCACGTGGTCCTTCTCGTTTTTGTCCTTGGCCTCCATCGCTTCTGTGAGCTCCTCGACAATCTGCCAACAGAGTTTCTTGAATAGTTCTTGATCCTCCAAAGTGTTAATGTCAAAGTTCGCGATGCGCTCCTTGAAGTACGGCCTGTACATGAGCTGGAGCTCCCCCTGGAGGGCATAAATCTCTTCCCAGCTCTTAATGAATGGCTTAAAGTCTTGTGTGTTCATGGCTTGATGTTTGGGAATGGATCTTCTTTGTGGGAGTAATATACAGCTATTCTGCGCCCCTCTTCTGTGAGAACATGTTTGATCTCATGCACCTCGATGGGACTGATCCGGATGAAGTCTACAGCCTCCGAAATGGTTGAGAAGTACGTAGGTACCACCTCTGGAGCTTTTAATGGCTTGGGGTCCTCGAGTTCGTTGTTGATGGCCCCGATTGTGGCTACCATGTCAAGGAGGTTGTCCTCCTTGTGTGCATTGGATTCACGTGCCATTTTCACTGCCACTTGGACCCAAGACACGTCAAGAGCGGTCAGAGGCTTACCGGTAATGACCGAGGCGATCTCTGCGGCCTTCTGGTTGCATTCCATGAATGGTCCGTATTGTCTCTCCTTTTCCTCCGACCGCTCATTGATGATTTGGTCAGCGTGTTTAAGTATGTTACTCATGATTTTTAGTATATAGGTTAGACCCCGGGGAGGGACTCGAACCCTCCTGTACCACTCCGGGGTGCCCAACGGAGTGACGGCTCCATTGGGCGGGGAGTTCTGACTTACTCCTCAGCCGGTGCGTTCTCCGGCTCGTTCTGTTCTGCTTCGGGAGCTGCCTCGTCAGCCCTCTTCCGGCCGCGCTTCGGCTTCTCGGTCTCTTCGGAAACCGGTGCCATCTCGCCGAGCTCCAGGTCCTTCGAGTCGATGCCCTTTCCCCAGACGTGACCGTCGTTGGTCTTGATGCGGTACTGGATGAAGTTGTTGCGGGGGTCGAGACGAACTCCGATGATGATGCCGTCGGTCTGCTCCTTGGTCTTCGTGCAGATGAACTTGCAGAAGCGGCCGATGTTGGCTTTGGCCTTCTCGAGATTGGCTTGGGACTCCTCGTCCGAGATCTCCTTCTTTAGCGGACGGGGGTCCTTGGGCTCCTTCGGGGTCTTGGTCTTGCGAGCCTTTTCCGGCTTCTCCTCGGCGACTTCGTCGTTCTCCTTGATGCCGTTCTCGGCTTTGTACTCTTCGGTCTCAGTGGCGTTGTAGACAGCGCCACCCTCTGCCGGATGTTCCTGAGATGCTCCTCTCGATGCGAGGATGGATTCGATGGCGTCAAGCTCGTCACCGGTCTTGACCTTGGCCAACTTTTGGAGAACTTTCGAGCTGTAGCTCTTGTACTTTTCGATAAACTTTTCCATAGTGTTTAGTTGTTAAGTGTAGGGTAAAAGTAAGAAAAAATGTCCACTTAAAAAAATTTTCACCAGAAAAATTGAAATTATTTCAATCCAATTCGACTGTGATTATGTCCAATATGTTGGAGGTCCTCATGCTATTGACTACCAGTAGAGCCCTTCGGATCCCCAAGTCCCTCATTGCTCGCTTTGCTTGAGCAATGGCTCTGGCTTTGATTCTCCCGTCGGGGATAGCTGCTTCGTAGCTGTTGTAATCCTCGTCCATTAATTCGTAGTAATAACGTTTCATTGTCCTTTTGTTTGTAGTACAAATATAATACTTCTGCGACAAATACTACGATGTTTTACGATATTTTTTCAGATATTTTTCGACCCTCGCTTTTACAGCTTCCATGAGAGCATCCTGCCCCCGGGTCTTCGCTTTCTGGGCTCTTATGACGTCCTGGTCCACTGTCTTCGAGCATACCAGTTTATTGACTATCACGACCTCCTTCTGTCCTTGTCGGTCAAGCCGAGCATTGAATTGTTGCTCCAGCTCGAGAGAATAGGTCTGCCCAAACCAGATGATGCGGTGTCCTCCGGCTTGAAGGTTGAGCCCATGGCCCCCGGAAGCCGGGTGCATCAAAAGAACCTGGATTCTGCCAGCATTCCAGTCAACGATGTCCTTCTCCGTTTTGAGTTCCCGGGGCTTATACTTGGCGAGAGCCTTCATGAGCCGGTCTCTGTCATGCTGGAAGGTCCAACCTATGAGGACTGACTGTCCCCCGGCGTCCTCAATGAGTTCCTTCGTGGCTTCTATCTTCAACGTGTGCACCTCATGGGCCACTCTCTGTTCATCGTACACTGCTCCATTGGCAAACTGGAGGAGCTTCGTGGACAAAGCTGCTGCATTGACAGCTGGTATCTCTACGGCGTCCCCGAGCTGATCAATCATGCTGAGAACTTGTTCCTCCTCGAAGGAGTCATAAGCTTTTTGGATTTCCGGGGGCATCTGGATCTCCACTATGTTGTCGATGCGCTCGGGGAGATCGAGGTAGTCCTTAGCTTTCATGCTCATGCAGATGTCCCCTATCTTTGAGTATATGCGCTCCTGATTCTCTTTGGATATGTCGTACGAATATACAATATGCCCGTTTCTACGTCCTGGCTTAAAGTAGTTGTCACGATAGTGGGATATGTATTTTCCCAAGCGCTCTCCCCGGTCCAGGAGGTACATTTGGGCCCAAAGGTCCATAAGACCGTTGGGTGCCGGGGTACCAGTCAAACCTACTACCCTGGAGAGTGAAGCTTGGACGTGCTTGAGAGCTTTGAACCGGATAGACTTTGGGTTCTTGAAACTGCTGAGCTCGTCGATGACCACCATGTCGAATGGTAGACAGGATCCCCCGTAGAGCCCGCATAGCCAAGCCACGTTATCTCTCCCGATGGTGTATACGTCTGCCTTCTTGGCGAGAGCCTCACGACGTTGACGTTCTGTCCCAATGATGCGGGAAACTTTGATGTGCTTCAAGTGGTCCCATTTCTCGACCTCCTGAGTCCAGACTGATTCGGCTACTCTTTTGGGAGCTATGACTAATACTCGTCTGACCTCGATCTCTTTAAACATGAGCTCGTTGATGGCAGTCAGAGTAGACACTGTTTTGCCCAATCCCATATCCAGGAACAGAGCACAGTGCGTGTGGCTTATTATGTGGTCAACAGCTTGTAGCTGATAATCATGTAAGTCACTATATTTCATATTATGTGTACTTCTTTTACTCCCTCGAAATCTTTTCTAAACACAAACCACGCATAATTGATGGCTCTTAGTACTGTGGAAAAGTCTCCGTTTTTACCGCAACCCTCGCGCCCTCTAAGGATGTATATATCCGACAAATATGGTTCAAACACAGCCCTTTTTTGAGCAGTTATCCACTGTAATTGAAATAGCATTGCGATTATCCCTGTCCCCTTTTGGATCTCTATCGCTTTCTTAACAAATTCATCAGCCAGTGAATAAGGGGGGTTCGTTATAATTGAACCCTCGAATAATTCGGTCCTCTCTAAAAAGTTAAGCCCCGTATGGCCAAACCCCCGATCGAACAGGTCTGATGATTCTACTTCGAATAAATAATCTTCTAAGACCATACTAATGTGACCCCCCCACAAGCAGGTTCTAAAATTTTTCCAAGTTCATATTTATCCGAAACCCGAGAAATAAATCTCTCAACCATAGATGGGTGAGTAGCATAGTAGTCACCCTCTTCTTTAATTGCTCTGTCAATTCTTGCCTGAGCTAAATTTGCATTGTTTTTCATACTCCTTTATTATTTTTTTAATTTGTTCAGGGGTGTCTACGACCTCTACTCTGAAACCTAAAGCCCTAATTTTTCGGTGCATGAAAAGTTGAATCTTCCGGGGCTTTTTGCCGAATGCTTTCAACTCAACAAAAACGACTTCACCACCGGGGAACAGACAGAGTCGGTCGGGGAGGCCAGCATTGTGAATTGCGGGGAGTTTCAAACACCAGCCACCAACTCTCTCCACCTCAGTGACGAGTCGTTTCTCAATCGAGTTTTCGCACGTAGTATTTTTGCTTTCCATAGATGGGGAATCTTTTACTAGCCTTGCACGGCTCCCATTCTGGCATGCTCTTCAACAAGTCATTTATTTCTCGGGTCCTATACCGGTCCATGTCCTCTCTGTTCCGCCCGAGACATTCACACCATATCTCAGCAACACACACGTAGTCTCGGGGGGTGGTCCCTTTGGGGTTTAATTCATCGACCAGGAAGTCTCTTCTCTGGTAGAGATCCATTGAGTCCCAGTTGTCCGGGAGTTGACGTTCCAAGTACGCCTCAATGATGCCTTTCCGTTCATCCGACTCGCTGTGCGAGCTTTGCTCACTTTTGGCTATTTTTTCTGCTTCATGGCTCAAATAGAGTTTCTCCTTGGATTTGTACAGGACAACTGCCTCAGCCCATATCTGGTCTATCTCGTCGTCCAGTTCCATGAATACGTCTTTTTTGGCATTGTTGGGGACCACGTCCACTGGCATGAAGCGTCTGTTGCCAGTGGGGTCTCTCAGGAATTCGCTGTCGTTGGTGGTGCCGAAAAAGACGCATTGCCGGGGGTATATCTCAGAAGTTCTGGCATACGCTGGTCGGAATGAGTCTTCTGACTTAGATATGAAATGCTTCACTGACTCAACCTCCGCTTTGCGGAGACCTGAGAGCTCAGCTATTTCAATAAGCCATGCCCCCTGGATCTGCTCGAGAGCCTCCTTCCCTTGGACTGTCAGGAATGTGTCGCTAAACCAGGATTTTCCCAATTTTTTGATGAACGTACTTTTGCCGGATCCTTGAGGTCCTACGAGCATAAGCACAAGGTCGAATTTGACCCCAGGATTCATAACTCGGGCAACTGCTCCAACCAGCATCTTGCGGATGGCTTCGCGAGAGTAGATATTGTCGTCAGCCCCCATGTAGTCAATCAGGAGTTTGTCTACCCGTTGGATCCCGTCCCATTTGAGGTCATTGAGATAGTCCAGAATCGGGTGGAAGTGGTTGCGTTCAAATTCCAGAGCCATGGCATCGTCGATCTTTAGCGAGGACGTTATTCCATATACGCAACCCAAATAGTTCCGGACCCCGGAGTAGTCTACGTTCTTGACCGGCTCCGGCTTAACAACCCGACGCCACGGGAGATTCCCAAAAACGTACCTCTTACCGTCAAAGTCGTTCTGTCTGAACAGTCTTTTGAGTCTGGGGTCGTTTGCAAATATGAGGTTGAGGTTGGCATCCGACGAGAGGTATGCTCCTCGGGTGTCAACCTCCAGCTCCTTCATCCACTCGACGCTCTCAGCCTCCGGGTCAACCTCCTTTTCGACTACCTCTTCCTGAGTCCGATCATGCTCTGGATCGGCAAACTCGTACTTGGCACTGTTGATGTGGTCGTTGGCAATGGTTGTCTTAGTGTCTGGGTCATTGCGTACGAACTCCTCCATTGCTGACACACTTGGCAACTTCGACGAGGGATCCTTGACCTTGTCGTCAAGGTGGCCGAATTTGTGTATGCGGACCAAGTCAAACGCATTGCAAAGTTTACCCCCACACGGGTCAGTTCCATGATGGGAATAAGCGAACTTGTCCTCATACACGATAAGACCAGCCGAGGCGCTGCCTTTTGTGTAAGTGTATCGGTCTTCCAATGCTGACGGGGCATAGGTGTCGGAGAGGAAGGTCTCTATTGCTTCGGGTATGGAGTACGCCCTACAGAACGCTCCTATGAGCCCCCTCTTTATGGTTGGGTCCTCCTGCTTCTTAACGGCTCTGTCGACAGCTTCGAAACGGGACGAAGCTGTGGGCCAAAGTGATGAGTCCTTCCAATCGGCATAGGAGTTGAGGATCTCGTCAGCATCAATCCATGGACCGTCCTGAACCTTAAAGTAGTAGTCCATGTCCTTCGGCGTAGAAGGCCAGAACATGAGTCGGTTGGTCTCGAAAGTTGAATTGTCGAAAAGGTCTATGCCGATTATCCCGGCAATTTTTCGGCTTATGGCCACATACTCATCAGCCGTGACTTCTCTGCTCAGTGGCATTATTAGTCGGTACCGGGGAGACGCATCTGAGTGTTTGTGAGTCCCATGCAGAACAGCTGCATTGTCAAACTGGAGAGTAAAGTCATCCCAGAGGTCTTTGTGGGCAAAGTCCAAGTCGAGTGTCATCAACTGTCTGTGGACCACATTGGCCGGACTTCTTTTGCCTCCCCTCAGGTAGCCCCCGACATATCCACCTACGTCCTTTATTTTGAGCTGGTCCTCCTTGCTTGCAGAAACAAATTCCTTGAATGTTTCAGTGGTCTTATTCTCCTCCCCGAGTCGACTGACCAATTCAGACCATTTCAGTTTCTTGTTGCTCCATACTTTTGATCTTGCACTCAGTCCAATTGCAATATCAAGTTCCCCGTCGTATGTCATTAGTCTTTTTTATAAAATTTAGTAACGTATCCGTCTGCTTTGAGAGGCAATCCCATTGGCAAGCAGTTCAGCCAAGGAAGATCCTCCCCCATAACTCTGCACATAGTCTCCAGACAATCCCCGGCTCGGTCTTCGTCTACCTCTGCAATGGCTTCATCATGGACATGCATTACTATTTCGAAGTCTTTCATAATGCTTAGTCTGTACATTGCTTCGGCGAGAAGATCCCGGGAGATTGCCTGGACTATGTTCTCCACCAGTTTGCCCCCGTAAGTCTCTACCTCAGTCCATCCTACTGACTGGACCATGCCGTCATAGACAATGCCAGTCTGCCCGAACCTGTTGGGTCTCACCCGGGGATTTCTGTAGTATAATTTTCTCCCAGCTGGGAGAGCTATTGTCAAATTGGTCCCGTCATGTTCAAAGACGAGACAACTTACCTTTTTAGTCTTTCTGGTCTGGACGCACTCAATGGCCTTTTCGTTCACCTCAGCCCAAAACTCAACGATTTTAGGATTGGCTCGACGCCAAAGAGCTACAATGGAATACATTTCCTTTTTGGACAGCTTTTTCTCTTTGTCCATCTTCTCCATTGCGTTGACCGATCCCTCATATCCGAGTGCTAATTCTGCCGTCTTGCCCCGCTGTCTGAGGTCCGATCCTTTCGTAACCTGCTCAATGGGGACCCCGAACATGAGTGATGCTGATGCCTCATAGATCTTGCCATGAGTGTTGAAGACGTCGAGTCGCCATTTCTCCTGGGCTAACCAGGACAGGACCCGGGCCTCAATAGCACTAAAGTCGGCTACTGCAAACATTTTTCCCTCCGGGGCTATGAAGGCTGTCCGGATGAGCTCGGACAAAACATTCGGGATATTGTCGTAACACATATCGGCAAGGTCGTAGTCTCCTTTCTCTACTATGTTTCTGGCGAGGTCCAAGTCCTTCATGTGATTCTGGGGGAGGTTCTGGAGCTGAATCATTCGGCTCGACCAACGTCCTGTTCTGTTGGCCCCGTAAAACTGGAATAACCCGTGAGCTCTCCTGTCTTTGGCAGCGCAGTTGAGCATAGCAAGGTACTTCTTAGTTGAAGTCTTGGACAGTGCAAGCCGACCAGCGAGAACCTCCTTGACCAGATCGGGAGCCTCCGGGGTATTTTTCAAATATTCTAGAATCTCAGGTTTGCCAAGTGCTGGGAACTCGAGCCCGAAGTTGGTTTTGAGCCATGTCTTGAGCTGAACTAAACTGTTAGGATTGTCCAAGCCCGTTAGCTCCTTCATCCGGTCGGTCATCTCCTCCGTGTATACCTCATCGAAAGAGATGGCGTTCCCGGCCATATCGAGATCTATCAGAATTCCCCGGTCATTGATGCTTTGGTCTACGAGGTAGTTCCGACGTTCGAACTCCGGGAATGGGAATTGGTCCAGCTGTTCCACGATCTCCCGTTCGGCAATCACGTCATATTTGGCATACGTCTTGAACTCGTTCCACTTGTCCGGGTCGTCGTCCGGCATGTTCCGAGTCCTCATCCCGTTGGACTTGGTTGGCTTGCACGGGGAGCAGAAAAACCGGATTAAAGCTTTACCGGTCGACTTCTTTCCGTGCTCTCCGAGGACCAACGCCTTGGAGAGTTCATCCAAAGCCAAAGGCAGTCCGCAATAGGCTGCTTTAGTCATTGAGCAATACAATTGATCAACCGGGATAGGTAGTCCTATACGCTTAAATACGAGTCTCTCAAATACTGCGTTGTGCGCCCATTTCTCGATCCCCGGGTCAATTAAAGCAGAAACGAAGTAATCGGGGAGCTCCTCTCCTTTGGCCAGATCTATCACCTGAACGGGAGAGGTGTCAAAGGCGAAAGATACTATAAGGAGCTGAAAGTCCCCCGATTCTATGTATTTATAGGCGCCCGTGGATTTAATGTCCTCCGGGCTATATGTTTCGGTATCGAAATATAAGCGTCTCGGCATGTTGACTATTATTAAATTTGTTGCTGGGCGGGGATTCGAACCCCTAATCCCAAGTAAGACCCAGCATACCAACCTACATAAGGTCGTCGTCCCACGGGTTCTGTCCGAAGTCCTCTTCTGCCGAAGATCCCCCGGAGAGACGTTCTCCGTCAGCCAACTTCTGGAGGTTGTTCAGCCCGCAAGCAACGCCTTTGTTGCCATTGGTGTTGAAGGCGTAGAAGTTGATCGACGCCCGGCCATAGCACCCGGAGTAGAAGTCCTCTCTTTCGATGATCGGGTTGAGGTTGATGTCCACGATGCCAGGACGGTTGTCCGAGTTGGCATTGACGAACATGTGCCCTGCATACTCCGGATTGTCAGGTCTTTCGGTGTCCCCGTCACGGAGGGGGCTCTTCCACGTCGGGGGAATCTTGCCGCCCAATTTGGCGATGCCTTCTCTGAGAGCCGTGTCGATGGCCTCCTTGACCCGAGACAGAGTTGCCGAGTCAGTCTTCGGGATGAGGATGGACACCGAGTATTTTGCTCGGTCGGAACCCTCCATTGCCCGGGGTTCCCATACGTTGGCGTAACTGAACCGGACTTTGCCGGTAACTACTTTGGTTGTTGCACTCATAATTGTTGGAGTTTAGTTATTTGAAAAATCGAGTTTTGCTTGTTCTATGCCCATTGCCGGACGTTTGTCAGACTCAGGGACGAGAGTGGGTTTGCCAGGAGCTTTGATGACGAGGTCCCCGACCAGTGAATCGAAGTCCTTTTTGAGGAGCTTCTCGATAGCCGGGATTCCAGCCAGTTTGACAACTTGGAACTGCTCCGGAGTGTAGTCGCATGCGGTAAGAACTTCCTGAACTGCATTCTCGTCAGTCCATTTCCGCATTGACCTTCCTTCGACTACCTTATATCCCGGGATCTTCTCGCCCGAGATGGCTTTGGAGAGCAGGTGCTCAGATACAGCATTTACCCATTCTTGGAGCATGGGGGCTTGCTCGAAAATCTGAGCGAGTTCCTCAGTGGTCAGGAGTTCGGGCTCTTTGAACTCGTGTTTGGCCAAGTCCAGATTGTGGTCTGCCATCTTGCGACACAAAGCTTTGACTTTACACCACCTGCACCAGTGCCCGACTTGGAATTCCCCCTCCCCGGAGTAAGCAAGAGCTGCTTTGGGTTTCACTACCTCCTCACCCCATTTGTAGAGGTCCTCGGGGGTAATCTCCCATGACGAGATTCGCTCCTGTCTGGGCTGGACAATAGTCAACTTCACCATGTTGATGTCGTAGACCATCTCAAATTTGGACAATGCCCCAAGAGCATACAGCATCAGCTGAGCATTGTTCTCAGCGAAAACCGGCACGCCAGTGCCAAACTTGAGGTCTATGATCTCCATGACCCCGTCAGCGATAATGCAAGCGTCTCCAGTGCCGAATCCTTGTTCGACCCAAGCCGAGAAATCCAGTCTCTCCTCCAGGAGAACGAGTGCGTCTTTGGTTTTCCGTAGAGCTTCCGTATATTGGTCCGTTACGTACTGGCAATAAGCCATTACGGGCTCATCCATGGCCTCAGTGTAGAGGTCACTCTTTTTCAGCTTCCTGAGTTCAGCAGACGTAACGTCAACAGGCGTTATGCTGAACCTCGCTCGGAGGTAACATTCTGCCATCTCGTGAGCCAGAGTACCCTCTTCGGCATACTTGGAAGGCTTACCGGTTTCCTCAACTTTTTCCTCCAGTCTGGCACTGGGGGTGCAGTTGATCCACCGGTCTGCCTTTGATGCCGAAAGCATGGCGTGCTTACGAGATGAGTGATTCGGGGCTCCCATTACGCAAGGTCTTTGAGGAATTCGTAGAATACGTCGTAGTTTCTGGCATCCAGTCCCGTCACATTTTTCGCTCCCAATTCAGTGAGCTTTGCCCGGATGGTTTCGCGGTGGTTGTCCACCTTACTTGCCAGGAGAGTCCGGATGTCCTGAATGGAAACAGCGGGGTCGGAACCCAAAGAGGAGTTCGCATCCATCGGCATGGGTTCGGGCTCCTCAGTCTTTTTGGGGGCTGGAGCCGGAGCCGGAGCTGGCTTTTTCACGTCCTGTGCAGGGACTGATTTCTTGACGTCAGTCGTCTTAACTGTCACGGGATTTGCTCCGATAACCTGACAGATCTTGCGGACCATTTCGAGATCCTGAGTTTCTCCGAGGTTTGCCTCGAACTTAATTTCTACTTTCATTGGCTTGATGATTTTTGATTATGGTGTTCAGAAGTTCAATGTACTTGCTGAGAGGTATAGCCGGGTCATGGAGAACAGTTTCATGAAACAGGGACCCAAGATGGAACACCCTCGTCTCTCCAGTTTTGACCGATAACTCGGCTCTGTAGTTCCCGTTTGTCAGAATACATGTCTCTCCTTTAAACTCGGAGTTCCATGCTCCTCTGTAGAGGTCGTCGACAGATACACGGAGCCAAGCTGCTAAACGGGAGACTTGCTCCGAATTCAACAAGGTTTTTCCGTTGAGAACCCGGTTGAGAGCTGCTCGGGGAAACCGGTTATCGGGGAACAGAATTTCTGCCACTTCTTGAAGCCTTAGTCCCCTCTGTTCGACTAGTTCTCTGAGATTGATAGTCATTGTGTTGTCCATGTTGTTTGGCCTAAATATAATCAATTTTCCCCAGATATTGAAATTTTTTTAATCTTTTTAATGAAAAATGTTTACTTGGTGAGGAGGTATACCACTTGAGCAATAAACGTACTCCTTTTGCTTGGACTGAGGCGTTTGTATACTTCTCGTAGAGGCTCAATGGCTTTCTCGAGCTTGAGGTCTTCTCCTTTCCTCTCCAGTTCCTTGAGGGCTCTGTAAACCCTGGCCCTTTCCTTCCACTCCAGAACGTCTCCCTTATCTGGCCACCAACCCGCCACGGGGACAAATTTGGAGTTGAGCACACAGGCAGATTTTCCGTCCTCCGAAAATGGCTGACGAGTGATAGCTCCCGGAGTACAGTTGGGGTTGATCTTCCCCCTGAACGAGATGGGCTCCATGTATGTAGGTCCCTCCCCGGGAAGCTTGTCCATTTCCATGTAGTGGAATCCGAACTCGTCCTCATACTTGAATACTACGTATTTTTCGATCTTTTCCATAGTTGTGTAGGTTTTTGTTTGTATCACAAATGTAATACTTCTGCGGTAAATACTACGATAAAATCAGCATTTTTTTCCGTATGTTTTGAGAAGTCTCATCATGACAATTTCGAGAGGGTTTGGTGAAGCTGGTTCTGACTGTCTTTGGTCTCCCACCAATTTCTCCCATATTGAGCCAGCTTTAAATCCGATGAATGCCAGGAGCTTCTCCTTTCTTGTGAGAGGTTTGTCGGTTTTAATGCCTAACCTGTCAAGGATGGTCTCAATCCCTTCATTGACAAAATCAGACTGATTCTTGACTGACTCTCTGCGGATAACCCCAAGGAGGGTCTCCGCTATATTGCTGGAGTCTTTCAGCTCCTTGGATACGATTCCGTTGTAATAGTTGTCCGATTTGGGGTCCGGGTCTGCCGGGAGGGCCCAGTTGAATTTTTTTTCCATAATAGTTGGCTTGAATTTATGTTCTACGTGTTCTATTTTTTCAACTCCATTACCTGATTGAGTGTTAACATTTCTGAAAGTTATTCCTCTGGAGGAAGTCCTGGAGCTCCTCTTGTGTGTAGCAGGTGGAGATGATCCCGTTACTGAAATAGAGGTCGAAAGCACCCGAAGGAAGCTGAGCAACCATAAGTCTTAAACCATTGCTGTCGATGTAATTTGTAATTGCCATTGTCTTATCCTTTTGTTTGTATCACAAACATAAGAAAAGTTTTTTGAAGTGAAAAATTTTTTGATTGAAAAATGAGAAAAAAGTTGGGACCCCTATTTTGGGGTCCCGGGAATTAAAACTGTTTGAACCCGTAGTGGTTGAGTTTATGCTCCAGGAGCTGGGGTTTCATGTAGCCCATGTCCAACCCGGTTCCTATCATATTTACGAACGGGATTCGGCTGGTGATGAAGACCTCCATCTCGGATCCCCCGGGGATCCTGTACCTATTAATAAGTACGTGCTCCTCCGTGAGGGGGTCAAACCTGTCTTTTACATTGGCTGCCCATTTCCGGGTCATCCCGTTTTTCAGTAGGATGGTCCTGAGTTCCGTCATGGTGTCGCAGAAGGAGTGGGCTCCGTTGTTGAAGGTAAGGCTGAATGCCCCGGAGGCAAATTTGTTGATCTTGAGTTCGAGCCCTTGATTGTTGGTGTAGGGGATGGTTTCCATATTGTAATTTGTTTTTGTCTGTACCACAAATATGGGGATTCTGCTGCAAATACTACGATAAAATGCTGGAAAATAGGGCCCTGGAACAATAAAATTTTTATTGTTCCGGCCCCTAAGGGATTAATATTCAATTGATTAGGCCCTAAAATCCCCTCCCCCCCGGAACAATTGGAACAATGGTTCTATGCACTCTATTTGGTGATTTCTCATTTCCTAAATTGGTCATTATTGGAACACATATTTCCTATTCAGGTCTTCCTCCTATATTATTGTTCCAATTGTTCCGGGGGGGGTTAATTCATTGATATTCAATCAATTAGGGCCGGAACAATCATTGTTCCACATTGTTCCACATTGTTCCGGCCCTAAGTGATTGATTATTAATGGTTTGGATGTTTTTCATTGGGGGGACCGGAACAATGGAACAATGGTTTGACCAACTTTTTTAGGGGGGACTGTCGAGATTTTTGCCAAAACACAATGAAACAAGGGTTTTATCAGCTTTTTTAGGGGCTTATCCTCTTTAAGAACACATGTTCCCTATCATTGTTTACTGCTGGTCCCTGCCACGGGGGCCAATATCCTCGGCTTGGGAACACAAAAAACCCGGGCTCCCCTAAGCCCGGGACGGAGTAGTTTCCTAAAATTTCCAGCTAAAGCCGACCTCATACCCCGATCGGGTCAGCTCGAAGTCCCGCATATAGGATATATCTACTCCGAAATTTCTGTAATATATGCCTCCCCCAACCCCAACCTGCCCGAAGGAGTTAGCCGAAGCTCTCAGAAAGGGGGACCATTTCCGGGACCTCGTTTCTTTGATCTGTTCTCGGACGGGGGTATACTTGTACGTAAGATGCTGGAGAGTGTTGTATTGGACTGTAGCCTCCCAGTCAAATTGGCCAATTTTGGGATCTTTGAAAAATGTTCCAGCGTATTTCCTGGTCGTATTCCAGTCCAATATTGTCCTTTTTACGCTCTCCAGAGTATCCACCTCCTTTTGGTCCTCCCCAAAACCCCCTCCATTTGTGATTTCTGGGGGTGTTTGGGGAACCTTTTCCTCCTGGCCCTTATAGATATATATCAATTTGATTGGATTCCTAAAACCCTCCCATTTTGGAACCAAATCCGGGACTTTGACCTCCCCCTGAATTGGGGGTAAATCGACGTACTTTATAACGGTCTTTTCCTCGATTGTTTTACGCCCGATTATAAAGCCTATACCTACAAGAACTATTGTGCAGAGTACTCTCTTTAGTAAGTCCATATCGTGTCCTGCGGGAGGGTTTTAGAAGCATCTACGTGGATAAAATTCCCGTCGATGCCTATCCTCCGGATCCGCAATGCAATGGCTGCCCGGAGGATCTTCATCCGATTGGGGCCCGAGGCACACCGGATGTCCACTGCCAAACCTTCTGTGTGAGCACTGTTGCCGGACCGTCCTTTGGCCTTATCGTGTTCTTTGGAACGATAAGCGCAATTGAGGACGAGAGGGATGCCTGCCTTTTCACGGAGGTCATCCAGGAGATTGAGAAAGTCCTGGTCCATGTCTTCGATGGAGCAGGACGGATTGCATCGCTCGAATTCCTCGGGCTTAAAATACTTACTTGTCTTCATGGCATTCAAAATCTATTTGAGTCTTCTTGCTGACTGATCTCTCCATGTACGACCGGAGAGCCCTGAATATGGGATGATTTGAGATTATAGCTGAATTCTCGAGAAAGCTCCAAAACTCTGTTCCGACGATGAAGGCAGCAAAGAAGTTGGCAAGGTTGAGACCCCCCAAGTTCGGGAGGACACACATGTCAAGCATGTAGGCCATGCCGATACCGATAATGCTGAGTCCCAACTTCCAACAGGTATCCCACATTTTCTCGCTTTTGAACACATATTTTTGATGAGCTCGTTTGTGACGTTTGTAGTCAGCAATATTTCCAGTTATGAAGTCGACGATAACGGCAATACAGACACAGAGGATAAGGACCTGGACCGGAGCTAAAAGCCCCCAAAACCCTACAATGCTCCCGCATATCCATTTTCCCACTCTCATGACTTCCTCCTTCATATCTGTTAAACTCATAATTTATTACGTCCTATAATCATTTTACGAGACGGGGACTCCTTGTATTCAGTACATGGAGTCAGTAACCGCAGAGCTTTAAGGTGATTTATAGCCTTCTCGAGGTAGGCTTCCCCGATGTTCCGTGCTTCGTTCGAGCTACGGACGATTATGTTGTCTTCTACTCGAGTGCTGAATTCGCCATCTTTGTACCTCACACCGAAGGCAGTGGGATTGATTGGATTGTTGACGATGAATCGGGAATACGCAATGTATGCAATGGCGATCTTGAGTCCTTCGCTTCGACAATCCCCGGAACAGCCACCATCATAATACCCGCCTTCCATGGCGGCAGTGTACTGATCTTTTGTAATGGTTACGTCCCCATATTGGAAAGGTCCGGGGCCAGAAAAGTCTGTCTCGTCGAGCCATCTGTAGAGGTTGGCTCCTATGGCATCCACCAATCTGAGGGTCTCAGCCTCCCGGATGTATGGTTCCAGTCTGGCCGGATCGTCGATGTTCTCGGCTATCGGCCGAACATTCCGAAGGTCGTTAGAGTTGAGTATCATCGGGCATGAGTTTTATAATCTCCTCGTCGTAAAGCCCATAGATGAGCTTGAGCATGTTTCTCTTCTGAACAGTGGAGAGCATCTGGTCCCGGATAATCTCCAGTACCTGAGTCATGTTGTCCTTGCCAATTCTGTCTGCTATAGACTCGCCGGCATTGTAAGTGAGAGACTGAATAGCGAAGTCGGGATTTTCCAAAGGAGCCCACCAGTACTCAAAGATCGATACGAAAGTCTCCTCCAGCTGCTGACGCTCCCGTACTGTAACAGAGTTGTAGTACTTGTAGGCATTGGTCATGAGATCAGCCCCAAAGTTAGCCCCCACGTCAACAGCTCGGAGAATGGGGGGTTGCTTGAAGGATTGGCCAATGTTCTCCGGGATGACTCTCTGCGTTACTTCGAATGCTTTGTCGTAGTTCTCCCCGGAGAATCTTATGAACTGGGGCACCTCGTCTTTGGACTTACACTGAATGTACCACAGTTGAGAGGTATTCTCGTCTCCCTGAAATTTGTTGAGCTCTTTCTGCGTCTCATTGACTTGGGACTGGTCTTGAGTCTCGTCCTTGATGTCTACCAATATTCCAGCTGACAAGAAGTTGGAGCATGCGTTTCGGCCGGCTACGTTGGCAAGTGCTTCCTCGGTTCTCATGTCGGTCATCTCAGCGATGAAGATGGGGACCGGATAAGAGGGACTGCCTTCGGAGTCTCCTGAAAAGTAGAGGATCTGGCCATTATAATTGTCCCATCCGCCAGCTTCTCCTACCTGGTTCAGAATAACCTCCGGATCCGGGTTGAAGAGATGAAACCACTCAATGTCAGACGGGGACCACCGGGATCTCGTCTTGTCTCGGTGACCCCAGTCGGGGTGATATGCCGTCCGGCCAATGAATCCATCATCGTCTGCCTTCGCAAGTCGGAGAGACTCGAACGGAATGTGGTGGATCGAACTGACGCGGAAGTTCATATTGTAGTTAACATGGATGGCGAACCCATGCCATAATGTAAAGTCTTTACAGACCATGCGGAGGATCTTGTCGAGCTTCTCCCCTTCTTTGTTGACCCGCAATTTGTAGATGCCGGGGTCTTTGAATCCATGACCGTATACGAAATCATTGTATATGCTCAAGCAGGCATTGCCGGTCTTTGAAGCCTGAACAATCTCGCTGACTGTCTGGGGAAAGTCGTTGGTATCTCCGTATGTTTGGATGCCATATTGTCTCCAGTCCCGGGATTCGAACTGAGGAGCTGATTTGATCTGTGCAACTTTCATACTGGCGTAATTTTAATAGTAGGAGGGACGGGAAGCGACCCCGTCCTATTACCAGTCCTATTTGGACCCTCCTTTTTTGGCTCCCTTCTTGGGAGCCTCTGAAACGGGATTGACTATCCGGTTGTAAGCCTCTTCGATCTCCCCGGCAGACATTTGCGAGTCTGCATAGGCTTCTTTGATGGCTTCCAGATCCATCCCGGCGTCGATGAACTCCTTCACCTCGGTGTCGATGTCGGCGGGCTTCTCCTCGGGCTTCTCCTCGGGCTTCTCCTCGGGCTTCTCCTCGGGCTTCTCCTCGGGCTTCTCCTCGGCGGATGCCGAGTCGAGAATGGCATGGATTGCCTCCATGGCTTTGGAGTACTCATCGAGCTTGGCGTTCAGCTCGATCTGTTTCTTGTTCAGCTCTTCGAGTTCGGCTTTCACGGACTCGATCTGCTTGCTCAGAACCTGAGCCTGACGCTTCTTGATTTCCACGTCCTTGTCCGGCATCTCCTTGCCATAACGAGACATGAATTTCTCCAGTCGGTCGTTCAGGTCTTCGGGAACTCGGGTGAAGTACGAGAGCGCATCCTTGTTGAATGCGATGTGGTACAGGCAGAGATCCTCCGTGATGTTCCTCGGGGTGAGGATCTTGCTGAACTCTTTGTTGATCGGGTCATGGAGTAAAGTGCCTGCTCTGAGTTCGTAATCGGGGTGTGCTACATTTTTCATTTGTTGTTCTGTTATTCGTCTTAATGCTAAGTCGGCTTCGATCAGGCAGAAGCCGCATCGGGAAACTGACTTATTCAAAAAGTATCGAGAAAGTTCATCTACTTCTCGATGGAGAGCGGGATTTTTTTCCAATTCCAATGTATGGGCCCGATAGGCTTCGCCTTTCAGGGACCCATACTTGGATTGGTAAGCTCTCAGTCTTTCGAGCATGTCAGTCATGAGTGCTACAGTTTAGATCCTTTGGTCAGAAGCCCGTCTACCATGAGGTCTGTGGTGGCTTCGTCCGTGTCGAAGAGGCTCATCGGGAGCGAACCTTCCTGAGCGATGGTGCCGTTGGCCAGAGTTACCTGGTATGCGACGCCGTCGGTCATTTCGGTAGTGACAGTGATTTCGGTGAGCTCCAGACCCGAGTCCCAGCCATACACCTCGTACTTGGTGTCCCCGTTGTCTCCGGTGTCGTTGTTCTCGACGATAGCGATGACGCGGGCATTGGTCAGGCCGTTTACGAACTTCTTGGCTGCTTCCGACTTCTTGAAGATTCGGACAACTACGTTGTGCTGGTGAGTCTTGAGGTACGTGCCAGCATTGATGGTGTCCGAGCCTACAGTTGCGTTGGGCAGCGAGTCGACTTCGTAACCAGTGGCACCGGTCTTAAGGATGAGCGAAGAGATAACGTTGTCAGTTATAACAGACTTCGATTTGTCGACGTCCGAGTAGCTGAGGAGAATCACCCTGGCGGTGGTGCCGGCGATTGCCGGCTTACCACACACCTGGTTGATGAATCCTGTTTTGATTTTAGAACAATCAAGTCCTGCCATTTTCTTAGATTTTTAAGGATTAGATACCTACCGAGAACAGATCCGGGTTAGTGAGCTTGGCATCCGCCCGACCCATGAGTTCTACGTAGACTACGCGGTCTTTGTATTCGTACCAGATCCGCATCTTCTCGAAGCTGTCGATTGCATCAACACCTATGCCGAGCACGCTCTTCGAGGTGAAGAGGATTCGGTGGGGATTGTTGAGCTTCGTGCCAGTGTCTTCCGACGTAGCGATAATCTTGTCCCAGATGGGCATTGCGATGACCGGGATGCCATTGAAGCTGAGAGCCTCCATGCCATTCAGCAGAGCCAAGCGAGCCGACTCGAGGCAGCAAGCGTCCATAAGAGACTGCTGATAGGCATCGTAGACCGACTGGGTAACGAGGATAAACTTGTCAGACTGCTGACGGAGCAGAAGCGGGGCACTGAACACGACCGACTGAATGTATTCCTTGGCCTTGTCCGGAGTAAGCTTCTGAGCTGCGTAAGATGCCCCAGCATTTTCCGTAATGGTGGCTCCGCGCTGGGACGGATTGGCTGTAACCTGGGCGGTAATCTGTTTCCAGAAACCATTGATGATGGTGAAAAATTTCAGGTCGAGACCATCCGTAATGATACCGCTGTCGGTAACGTTCTTGGCGTCCTTGTCGTTGAACCAGAACAGGCGGTACCAGAAATCCATAATGGAGCGCTCCAGAACCTCGATGACAATGTTCATGTAGTCCGTGTCCGTGAAGTCCGGAATGTCGACGCCGGTGCGGAGAGAGTAAATAGTTGCCGACTGTTGGAGGTCAGTGTAACACTGGGACAGAAGGATCTCCCAGACACCGGGCTCCCACTTCAGCTTGCGGGTGTTGATGTTCCACGGCTGAGGAGTCGGGTTACACCCGGTGTTGACCACGCCGACCATGCCGCCCTCGCCGATGTAACCCACCTCGGTGTTAGTGACGATGTCGGGGAAGACTGTGTGGATGGAGTTGATGTCAGGACCCTGAATGGTGTCCTCCATAATCATCTCCGAGATTGCCTGAATGACACGTCCACAAAAAGTGAACTTATCCATGTCAAGGAATCCGCCATTTTTAGCTGCCATAGTTCTTAAAGTTTTTGAGTTTGACTACTTGAGAATCTTTTTGGCAGCGTTGACCTTCTGGAGCTTTTCGCGAGCTTCGTTCTTAAGGTCGGCTGCCGAGGGATCGGCCTTCTTGCCCCCGGGCAGAACCGTCTTGCGGTTCTTTGGGCGGTAGTTGCTACCACGGAGGTTGCGGAGTTCGTTCTCCTGCTCCTTGATGAGGTTCGTTGCCTCGTCGAGCATCGCCTCCAGTGCTGCAACGCGGTCCTCGAGAGACTCGGTGTCCTCCATCTCGATGCTGGTGACGATGTTGTCCTCGACAGTAACCACCCGACCGTCTTCCAGAACGACAGTGCCCGACGTCTCGCCATTGGCGAGAGTTGCCTCTACACCTTCGGCCAGATTGTCCTCTTCACCTACGGTCTGGAGAACGACCTGACCCTCAGCATCCAGATAGTCAAAATTGGCGGGAGCGCCTTTCTTGCCATTCCGGAATGCCTTGACTTTGCTCATGAACTTCTCATAAGCGCTTTTTTCGTTTTTTGCCATAGCATTAAAAATTTGGTTTGTGTTGTATGAATTGATTTTGGAAATGAATCCCAAGTCAAGAAGTGATTTGGCATCATGGATGCGTTCCTCATGCATGACATTGCGGAGCCGTTCCCGGTCCTGACCTGTTCTCTCGACATACACGTCAAGAATAGCCTCCTCCTCCAGAGCAAGATCCTCGGCAATGCTACGAGCATCGTCGGAAGTGAGCCAATCCCCGACCGGCATGTATACCCGATGGATGAGTGCCCGGCAATTCCTGTTTGCCGACCGGTTCTCTGCCGGAGCTGCCAACAGGATGCACACTGCCATCGAGTGGCATCCCCCGACAATATTTGTGTATATAGTCCTCCCGCTCATGCGAAGATGATCGTAAATCTTGAAGCCCTCCTCAACAGAGCCCCCGTCACAGTCAATGTTGATGCACACCTCCTGTTCGTCGGGGTGTTCATCAAGTACCCGGCGGAAGGTCTCCACGGAGCAGATCTCTGAGGTCCCACCCCAAAGCTCCATCATGACCCGATTCTCTTCGGAGTCAATTGCGCCTTTTAAGTTGATGAATATCATGTACCAAATTATTTCAATACAAATATAATTATTCCTAATAGATATTGAAATACTATTTGTGCTGGACTATTTAAAAATTAGCCCGGTCTTGAATCTGCACGTAGTTAGCATCTTCCCTCCGAATATCTTCGATTGTAGCAATCACTCTCACCTGGCCAAATGCTTTTTGAATTGCCCTCTCCATGTCAAGCCGATTCATAGGTTCCGACGCCTCAGCGAATGATCGGATAGCATATCCCCCGTCCGATCCAACTTTAGTGAACGGTACTCCGCCACCGAGTTCGTTTATGGCTGACAGAAGAGGCAGGAACATGCGGCTCGACTTCTTGTTAATGATGGTCTCGCCTCCTTCCGCCTCAATGTGCACTCCTCCAGCGGCATGACTGGGTCCCTCAATGTATTTACCTCTTGCGGCTTTCGGCAGAGGAGCTGCCCAAAGAGCTGCCATCTGAACTGCTCCCAAAGCCGCAGCTGCTGCAATGAACGGGATAGCCAAAGGGAATCCCATTTTAGCCGATGCCATGATGGAGATGGCAGTATTGATGCCAATCTCGAAGGATCCCATTGCCCTCTCCCGGATAGCTTGTTCCCGTTCGATTTTGGCCAACTCCTTCTCCTTCTGTTTCTCCATCTTGACTTTCTTTTCGTTGTACTGGGCCTCCGTGATTTGGCCATTAGCGTACATGTTTGCCAATGCCTGCTCCTCCCGGCTGTATTGTTTTTCTACCTCCTGAGCCCGGCGCTCCCCGAGAGCACTGGCCAAGTCATTGAAAGCATTAGCAAAGCCGGATGCCATTTCGGCATACTCCCGGAGCTTCTCGATCCGTTTTTCCCATAAAGCCTCCTCGTTCTCAGCCATCTCAAGTTGGATCTGAGCAATGGCGTCCTCGTTTCCTTGAGCTGCTGCCAACTCTGCCTCCAGATACCTTTTCCTGATCTCATACTTGGACTTGTGATTTAATTCGGCTTGAGCGAGCTCCTTGTCGAGGTCCATTTGCTGGAGACGAAGATTGTTGGCTCGTAGCTGGGCCTCCTGCTCATAGGATTTCTCCCCGGCAGCTTTCCTGGCTTCGATTTGCTTCTGGAGCATCTCATTCTCGAGCTCCAGCTTCTCCCTTTCGTTGTCCGCTGCCTTCGAGAGGTCCTCGGCATACTGTTCGTTGAGAACTTGGTTGAACCGGTCAAGTTGCTGTTTGGTAGCGTCCTCGCGGATCTTTTTAATTTCATCCTGGAGGTTTTGCTGAATCTGTTTCTCGAGTTCGGCTCTGTTGACCAGGAACTGCTCATAAGCGGCATACTCTTTCTGGTATTCCTCCTCGCTCATACCTCTCACGAACTGAGGAGACTGAATGTTGGCCAGCTCCTTCATGGCGTCCTGGTACTTCTGAGTAACCTGGGCAATCTGCATGTCGACTGTGCCTCCGGAGGCTACAGCCAATATGTTGGCTCTCACCCCCGCAAGGTAGTCATTGAGCTGTTTGGCTTGGTTCTCGTAGAACTGCTTGTCAGACCGAGCCAGGGCATTCAGAGCCGTCTGATACTCCTTGTTAGTGATTTTGCCGTAAGCTTTTTGGAGAGCGAGACGCTCCCGGGCTCCATCCTGAGCTGCCTTGTAGAGCTTTTTCTCATACTCCATCCGGATGGCAATGTTCGTAGACTGGAATGTTGTTTGGAACCTGAGATCGTCTTCCCGGATCTTCTGCATGGCTTCCGAGTTCTTTAAAGCAACCTCCAGAGCCTTATCGGCAATGGCCTGCTGAGCCTCCCGGTTGGCTATTGCAATCTCAAGAGCCAAGTTATCAATTGCGGCTCCCTCATTCTCGATTGTCCGGAACAGTTCTTGGTATCGGCCTTTCAAATCGTCGAGTTCCTTTTTGGACTCCTTGTATTTGGCCAAGCTTCCTGACCACGTGTTGAGCTCCTCCTCCTTGGCTGCAATCACCTTTTTCAAGGAGTCGAACTCATCCATTGCAGCCATCTGTCTTTGACGAGCTGCACTCATCTCAATCTCGCGGAGCTTGTTAGCTGTTTTAAGCTGAGCTTCGGCGATCTGTTCCGACGTGGCATGATTGGCTTTGAGATTTTCTATTTCTCTCTTGCCCCGGATCTCCTCGGCTTTGGACAGAGTGTTCCGCTTGGTCTCGATCTGATCCAGTACATACGTGGAGGCTTCGGCAGCTCGATTGTATGCCTCCATTGCCCGGGTTGCTCTCTCTTGAGCTTCCGTGTTACTGTTGAATGCGTTCATAAGAGCAACCACTCCAGCCACCAATCCGCCCACTGCTGCTGCCACCAATACAACGGGGTTGGCAGCCAAAGCCGCATTCCAAAGCCATGTGGCAGCTGCTGCTGCTTTGGTGAGGATGTTGCTAGCTCCTTGTACGGCATTTTTAGCAGCTATCGCTTTCGTCTCGGCGAGAGTCTGGTTGATGCCAACCAGCTGAACCAAGTTAGATGCAGCTCGATAAGTGGCTTCGGTCTTGGAGAGAGCTGCTTGGAGAGAAGACAAAGAGGAAAGAGCCGTGATGATGGTTATCATCTTCGTCATGGTAGCATTGAGCTCCTCGTTCTCGCTCCCCAGTACCTGAGTGGCTGTGGTCCAAAGGCCCCATACGGAAGTCAAAGCTGACGTGGCGCTGGTAACTGCCTGTATGGTTTCAGTTCCTTTACCAACGTTGGATATAGCTGTATTGACCAGGTCCTCAGCGCCTTTCAGTTCACCGGCTCGTTTAATCATCTCCTTGAACGTCTCAGAACTCGTATCCCCGGACTGAGCCATCTGGATGAGTGTCTGGGTAAGGTCGGAGAGTTCCTGCTTGAGGTTATCCGTTGCCTTCTCGTAGTTACCAACTGACCGGCGATAGTCCCCGAGTGCCTCCTCCTGAGCTTTGAGCTCCTCGGTGGTTTCTGCAATGCGCTTGCCGAGCTCGGCTTTACGAGCCGCGTCCTGCATTGAGTTGCCCAGCTCTGCAAACTCGGCATTGTCCAAAGCCAGCTGGGTTCTAAGTTTTGCTAAACTTGCCTCCTGTTGGTTCTGGAGCTTAATGTTGTTCTGGATTTGCTTCTGGTACTTGTTCGCCTCGCTGTTGATTGCCTTGATCTGGTTGTCAAGCGCATAGTATTCTTGAGCATTCTCCTCAGTTACTTTGCCGAGAGCCTTCTGCTGGTCTCTCAACTCCTGGGACCGGAGTTTCAATTCGGCTAACGTCTTGAGGGCATCCTCAGCTGTTACACGGACGTTGTAAATTGTATTTTTCTGTTTTTCGGCCATATCACATTCGTATTAGGTCTACTTTGGGTATCTTTCCAGCTTGGAAGTTGTTTATTTTCGAAACGTAGAACCAGAACCCATGCTCTTCCAGCCATATCGGGTTGAACAAGTCCAAACTTTGAATGTCGAGCGAGTCCAAAAGAATTTGGACCTGTAGGATCTTTGGTCTTTTGAGTATATTGTTGATGAGCTTGTCGTAGTACTTAGGAACGTAGTATTTCAAATTTTTGAAATACGCCGTGTATAGTCGTACCTGGGTAGTGGTGTGGCCTACCCTCACCTTGGGCCGCATATAGTCAGACTTATCTATGTGGACGACCATCGGCTTACTTAGAACATTGTACTCCCAAGTCGTCTCGGTCACTTCCCCGTTCTCCATCCGACCTCTATTGATGGTCCAGATAGGGTAGTTAGCAAGTGTATGAGTCTTATTTGTAGTGTCCACATCATAGAGGCTTTGGTTGAGCCCTGCCAAGAACCCAATTTGGAACAGGAGTTTGGTGGGCTGGAGGTTGACGTCCGGGATGCTGAACTTGTACGAGTCAGTAACGTTGTTGTCCTTATTATCCTCTAACTTTATCTCGTTGGACTGGGCATAGCTGGACAATTGGAACGTAAGTTTGGTGTCCTTTCCTTTTATCAGCTTGTCAGACCAATTTTTCCCGGACGAACTTCGTCTGTTGTAAAACTCCCGAATAGAGTATGCTCTTGCTACCTTTGTGACGGGATTAACGTCGACGGTTAGACCAAACAGCTGGACAAATGCTTTGACTATGTCCCCCAAGCTTTTGAATCCAGTAGAGGCCAGGAGGTCATAGGTTAGTCCGGGTTGGGGCTTATCCCCTGGTGAAGTTTCAGGCACAGGAGGAGCAGTAATGCTGACCGGAAATCTCATGTCAAACGAACTGCCAGGGTTAGTGACTATGGCGAGAGTTCCAGACACCAGTATGTGCTCCCCTGCCTCCATCTGGATGTCGACCGAAACGTTGCCAGAAGACCCCGATGACCAGGACCTTGTCAACACTACAGCACTGGTTCCGTCGTTCTTGTAGTGGGTAACTTTGACTGTCACACTACTCTTTTGGATGGCAGAAATATTGGACCACGAGAATCTAAACGTGATGGTCGTGTCCCATAGAGTCATCCAGCTGAATGTTCCGGATCCGGGGCCTATAGTCAAACGTCCGGCGACCGGGTCACTGAGAGTTACCCCGGGGGAGCCTTTCCATATCACCCCGGTGGGGGTGCCAACCGTGGGATTCCGGATCCAGCCAATTCCGGATGCTCTCGGAGCCTTGGGGTTGTCTGCCAAAACGGGGTAAGTGCAAGGCAAAAACATTTCGGCTCGGTCGACGGGGGCCACGTCGGTCTCGAGACTGTAGCCTGCTCGATCGAAGATCCATGTCACCAAGTCATACCAGTTGAGGTGGGGGTAGAACTTGTCCAACTCACTGACTTGCCTGATTGCCTCCATGGCGAAAGGGGGGAAGTTCGGGTTCTTTTGTAGAGTTGCATACAGCCAAAAGTACAGGACTTTAGCCTCTCCGGAGCCGGAGAGGTATCGCTCAGTCTGTCCCATTGTGTCCGTGTACCACTTGAGGAGGAACATACCATCCCCAGGGTCCTTCGCGTCAGTGTTGTTTAGTGTGTCGAACAGGTCAACGGTTGCCCCGAGGATCTGGACCCCGATCGATGTATCTGATACGTCTACGATGTTCAATACTGATCCAGCCGGGGATATGAGTGCTCCCTCATAGAATAGTTGGCAAGGAAACTTCATGTATGGCACACCCGAACCTGAGCCAACTTCAAAACTGAATTGGAATGCTTGCTCGTTATGGGTCGTCCTGGGCAGACTGATCCGCTGGGAGTACGAGGCATTCCTGTCTTTCAGCTCCGCCAGATTGTTGATCTGGTAATTCATCGCAGGAGCATCCAGCGGGAGGTCCAGGGACCAGACCTCGCCGTCAATGCCTTTCATGAGTAGTTCGTAGTTCATATTACCACTGAGTTTGTTCGTCAATAAGCTGGAACTCGTAGCTAACAGTGTTCCTGGGAGTCTTGGTGTCCCAAGTTAAGTCCGTGTCATTTACTAGGACTCGTTGCCATGCCCTGACTGAGTAGTTGTACCTTTGAACAAGAGGCGAGAGAGCAATTCCTTTGAGCAAGTTGAAGTCGTTCTCATCAAGCTGTCCTGCTCCTGCTTGGACTATGTTCTTAAACTCCGGAGCTAACTCGCCTCTCGTCTGTGAGGCATAGGGGCCTCTGGAATTCGCTAATACGTATTGGTCTCCCCGGTCAACCTCCTGCGTATACTTCTTGTGTTGCTCAAACATGTAAGTGTCCCATCCGCCTTTCTGGTTTATCCAGCGAATGTAGAATGGGTTGCAAGGTACCTCCGTATCGACGAATATGATGTTCCATGCTTGAGAAGAGTATGCGCTTACAGGAAGTCTGAGTTTTACGTAGTCTGCATCATCCCCAGCTTCACCCTCAAATTCGTACACAAGGGGGATGCTGAGTCGGGTAGAAATATCAAATTGTTTTTCGGCATCATCATAAAGTTTAATCCGAACGTCGATCGATGTAGCGATATTTGGTGACCCCACAAACCCTCTCGGGAATAGGGTGACGTAATACGGATACCCGTAATATTTTTTTACATACAGATTCCTGTCGTTGTCAGGAACCCGGTCAGTCAGTACGAGTCCTAAGTATGACTCGGTGAAATTAGCGTTGTAGCCTCGAGCCCTAACTCCCCGGGAGGCATATCGAACATTGAAGTTTCGATCGCCGATGACTCTGTAAGCATATGCCGATATGAGACTGTAGTCAATGGCAAAGCCGATGGATTGGTCTATGTACGGATATGTTCTCAATCTGTCGTCCCGGAATCCGGCTTTTGCCAAGAAACTGAGGTCGTATTTCTTTGTCGTCCCGAATCCCGAGTCTCTGTAGATGTCGATGCTTTCAGTTAGTGAGTTCGCTGCTTTAATTGGACTGGGGCTATAGCCGACAAAGTTCTTTCCGTAGGCCAAACTCATACCTGTGAGAGTAACCTTCACTCCAGCTGTTGCTCCTTCAATACCTGCATAAACGAGAAGTAAATCGCGGGGGTATCCTGCTGTAACAATGTTCGGTATCTGAACCTTCCACGTCATGTTGTCACCAATTGGTATCTTTGTTTTAGCAATCGCAGTGATGGGACTACCCGAACTGTTTGCTTGGAACAAAGAAACGGTGAGTGAAGTGGCACCCACTCCAGCCCCGCTAGAAACCCTAAAAGCATACCATTCCCCGGGTACCACCTTTCTACGGAGAGGAAACTTCACAAAATAGTAGTTACCACTACCTCCACTGTTATCAATTACTTCGACCGCCTCATTGTCTATAATGTTCAACGAGACCATATTGTCCTCGGCAAAGTTCTGAGTCTTGATCTCAAGCCCAGGTGTTAATTTGTCGGTCTCAACTGGTATTTGCGAATATGCTGAGTATAAAGAATCCTCAGCCGGTTGATTGGTAATTGCCATATCGCGTTATATTATATATCCGTGGTCCATATTGTTGTCAGGAGTGAATGCCTCTTCAATGAGGACCTCCATTGTCTTGTCCAAATGCTGAGCCAGGTACTCCTCGAAGTTATCAGCGGGAGTGTCGACCAAGTCAACGTAAATGTGATTGCGGTAAAGCTCTGAGCCTTCTCGTTTTATCTTCCATGCAGTGGCATTTCCGAATCGGACCAGGTCCTTGGGATCCGAGAATGTGATGCCTTTGAGCTTTGCCCACTCCATGATGATCTGTCCCAAATTGGCGGGGATCTTTCCAGGACCTCGTCCCCGGATGAGAGTGTAGAAGTAGTTTGGAGCTTCGATCGTTCCCCAAACTGTTTCGCCTTCTCGTCCCGTCTGGACTGTTATCTGAGCATAGGTTCTGCCCGAAGCTTCCTGCCCGGCGTCCTGTGATGCCCGGATGATCTCGTCCCTCATCTGGGTGAGACCCTCAGCCAATATCTGTTCCAGTCCTACCGCCATTTGTTTCTGGGTTTGCGAGCATTGGCTTTCTGCTGAGCCTTACGCTCCAGTTCCTTGTTCAGTCGCTCCCGGAAGAGGTGACTCTGCAAGTTGGTGAAAAGGAGGTTGTACACCTTCCCGTATTTCCATTCCAGAATCTCATCCGGGTCTTTCGAGTAGTCCTTGGCCAGTGCAGTGATGGTGGCCATCTCGCCAACCACCAAAGAGAATTGAGTAATGCCGGCTGCCTTTTCCTCGGCACTGGGCTCGTACTTGAGCTCAGTCTGTTCTCGCTCGATCCAATATTTAATGCCCATGAGAACCTCGTACCAGTACTCGACAATTTCGGAGGTGTTCCTGAGACTCCATTTGACGCCGAGACATTGCATTCCTTCCTTCATCTTGTCAATGTCGGTCAGCTCCTTTTCAGTGATGATCCGGCCAAGCTCTATGCGTTGGCCGAACGTCATCTGACCGCCTTGTATGTCGATTCGCTGTATCATTTTATATAGCAATGTTTGAGACTCCAGTAGGGGTCGGGGATGTCATCGAAATGTATTTTATGAACGACGAACTCAGGGCCGGGTCCCATGTTGGGATACGTCACACTCGACTTTTTCCACCCATCCTCTTTGGTCCATGGGTAATCTACTGCTAAGTCGCCATTCCCATCAACAGTAAGTTGTCCAACAAAATTGTTTGTTTGCGAGATGGAGAATGCCAATAGAGGCAAACTATCTGCGCGCACCAAAGCTTGGATCCGTGCAGGAGGATAGACCGGCATGGGCAAGTCCTGTCGGTCAAAGAATAGAGTGTGCCCCGACAAGTCAAACCCGGGCTTTACCACTTCGAGGAGGGGGCGCCAGATCTTGTCCTTGTACGATTCAATGCACCAGTCCTGTTTGAAGGTGAACTCCAGTCCTACGCTGACCTCGTTGGCATCGAATCTGGCAGATGGGTACAGCACCCGGACAGTGTTCATGATTTCCGGATATTGCTTGACCAGCTGAGAGGTCTTGAGCAAGTAGAGGAAAGGCCGGACCATCTGCTCCTCGATTTGGCTCTTCAACTCCAGTCGTCCGACAGTGGGGGAATTCTTGCTGAACTTCGTATTGCCTTTGTAGGCATCATTGGCCATCGGCTCAAACTTGCAGAAGTAGACCTGCATAATGGTACGCTGAGTGGGGTAGCCCCGGTACGGGGTATCGTAGTAGCCAGTGGTTGGCTCCTCAACATAGACAAAGTCGGACGATACCCGATTGCCGTCCGAGTCTGTCACGAATCTTTCCATCGTGTCCACTTTGACGTTCAGCATCCGAGCTTGGTCACACTCAAAGACGGCCAGAGGGCTGATTATCTTGACCATGTTGCGGATAATAGTTATGATGTCCAGTATCATCGTTTTGCGGGGATTATGATTTTGGCGGACTTCATGCCAGTCGCCTTCGGCTTGATCTCAAATATCATTCGCATGATGAGCATGTCCAGGAAGTCCGGTGACCTACCGAGGAGCTGTTTCATGGTGTCCTTGGAGATGAGCTCTCGCTTCTGCTCAGCGGAGTTCGTGTTCTTGGACTTGAGCACCGTCATCTCCTGCTTGATTTTCTCCTGAACTTCGGGAGAGCAGATGATGTGGATCTGGCGCTTGTTGATGAGCTCCGCCAGCTTGAATGCGCACTCCGACTTGATGTTGTTGTACGTCTTGGAGTCAATGGCTGACTGTCCTCCATGAAACTCCCGGATGCCTTTCAGGTAGCTCTCCAAGTAGAACCCAAGTCCGTCAGCGTCAGAGACGATGCTGGACCTGGGGACTTTCAGACCGGTGGCCAATTTGGCGATCTTCTCCTCCATCTCCTTGCCTTCCGAGAAGCTTTTGGCAATTGGGATCCGGCATACCATGCCGTCCCAGGTTCCAACCACCCAACTGTCTCTACCTTTCCCGGCAAGGTCAGTGCTAATGAACCGATTGCCCGTCGGGAGTACGAACTCATTGCTGAACATGTCGCACACTGCGTCATAATCGACCAGCCAATTCGGGTCGTCGTCATACTCCCAGTTGCCAAAGACCAGTCGCTCGATCTGCGACTGGGTCAGGTTCCGGAGAAGCCCCTCAATGTACGTGTCTGGGAGAGTCTTGTTGTCCTGGGGCAGAGCTTTGACGAACCGACGCCAGGGAGGCAGCTTGTTCTCCTTCCATGGCTTGTAGTAGTCCGTGTAGAGGAAATTGTTGGACGGGTTGCAGGTGATGAGGAGTTTGGGAGCCAGCTTGTAGACGTCATTTTTCCATCGACCGATGGAAGCCTGGAGGTTGGTCTTCGCCTCGCGGATAAACTCTCCGCCCTCTTCGATCCATCCCCGAGTCATCTGCATGGACCCGAATCTCTCATACATGGGGTCACTGGGGTTATACTTGGCATCGATGAGGTAGATGCGGCTTTTGTTGTACAACTCGAAAAAATTGTATTGACCATTGAAGTGGTAGTAGTCCTCCGTGATACCCCAATGGGCGAATACCTCGTAGAGAGAGGGGATGGTGTATCGAACTAAGTCGGCGGCCGTCTTACGCGCAATAAAATAAAATGTCTCCGGATAGGTGAGGGCATCGCCGGCTATCAAGGAACACCCGAGGTAGGATTTGCCAGCACCTTTCGTGCCAGCATACAGAATGTCAGTGACTGAATCATCCAGCCATAACCGAGCCACTTCCTTCTGCTTCTCGTTGCCTTTGGTGTCAAATTGAAGCCGGCGTCCCATTTTATTTTACCTCCATTCCTGTTATCTGCTCGAGAGTGATGCCTCCCGTCAGGTTGACATTTGTCTTGCGTCCTTGAAGCACCTGGATGAGGCTGGCAGCGTACTTGCCAACCAGGGCTCCCTCGATTTGCTGGGAATTGATGGCGTCCTCGATGGTGCCACCAATTGCAGCTGCTACCGGATCCCCCGTGAGTTCCCCGTACTCAACAGGATTGATCCCAGCGAACAGCCTGAATGACTCGATGGTCATCGGGCGGGAAATGTAGACGCTGCAGTCGTCGCCATTCTTATTCTTGTGAGCCTGGGAGAAATAGTTATCCTTCATGAATTTGCAATACTCAATGAATGCAAAATAAAGCTCCTCCGCATCGGTGGGCTTTACAAAATCTCCGGCGTCTCGCCTTTTCTGTCCCTCCTCCATATAGGTGAGCGGACTCATTTTATATGTACTTCGTGCCATGCCTCAAATATAATTAAACCTTATACAAATTAAAAATTTATTTCTGCACAACAATCCCCGGAGCGTTTGGCCCCGGGGATCTTTAATTTATTCGCTTACACGAATGAGGGTCACGCCGAACCACAGGAACTTGACCGAAATACCTTGCGGCCAAATCATGCCTTCGTGGACCGTTGCGATGGATGGGGTCCAATTACAGTACTTGGTATTGACTTCCGAGTACAAAGCCCAGTTTTTCCCGAGCTGCTTAAAGTGTTTTGCTTTCATGCTTGTTTGGTTTTAATTTCCGTATACGCGAGTGCCGTCCAGTATCTGCTGGTCAAGAAAAGGCCCAATTTGGCACCAGTCTACTGACTCTGTCAGTTCTACTGACTCTGTCAGTTCTACT
>ERZ773173.761-NODE-761-length-34858-cov-9.775163_pt1 | contig 34858 bp, 18 predicted proteins | sample MGYA00580535_ERZ773173 | MGnify/ENA primary metagenome ERZ773173 (study PRJEB29015, sample SAMEA2737856) | human gut metagenome | biome: human gut; feature: human-associated habitat; material: faeces | place: China | collected 2012 ...
TAGATATAGTTTGCAATATTATATAATTGAGAAGAGGGTATCTGAAAATGAAGTGACTCCTAAAATTTTTTGTCTAACTTTTAGGGGTCACTTCATTTTCAGATACTTTCTTAAAGAATGAGATGTGTCAATATTTTATTAATCTTATAGGCCCTAATAATCCAGAAGGTAGTAATGCTGAATCAGATTTGAAAAAATGGTAGGATGTATAATATTGGGGAGTTACACCTTTTTGTTGATCACCTATTAGTCCATTTCTCCAAAGGTTGGTGACTTTTATTTCCAGAGTATTTTCTCCAGGATTGATTGCAGCGGTTATATCAACAATAAAAGGAGCTTTCCAAAATGTGCCGCATATTTTTCCATTCACATAAACCTCTGCAATATTTTTAACTGATCCCATATCAAGTAATAGCTTATCCGATTTTTTATAATTCTCCGGTTTGATAATAAAAGAGTTAGTATAAGTAGCAGTTCCAGAGAAGTATCGGATGGAAGGAGATGAGTAGTCGGTGAAGGAAACTAAACTATCCATTAAAAGAGATTCGGAATTTCCTATTTTAGGTTGAAATTTTACAGTCCAGTTAGAATCAATTGTAGTTAATTCTTTTTTGTGAGGTAAAGGAATCTCTTGTTTTATACGTTTAGTGGGTTTTATAAATACAACGAATACAGCATCATTTTGTACCATTGAGAATTTAACAATAGTCCGTCCGTCCTTCATCTCATAAGAAACATCCTCTGAAAGTCCGGTTTCAGGATGCCAAATTTCAGGTTTCAATCCAGATACCCGAAAAGAAACTTCCGTATATAACTCTTTATCAGAAGGATTACTGACCCAATAAATATGACCATGATCAAGCAAGCGGTGTCTGTATTTTAAAGTTATATGTTTATTATTGCGGTATATAAAGTCCGGTTGCACACCTGTTGATTCCAGGATTTCTTCTATAGGAGTATCGGTATAGACGTTTTTTCGGTTGGTATGCCAGATGGAAGTTACTAACGCTTTAAATTCATCAGCATTATCCAAATTGCTTCCGCGAAAAATAGGTTCTCTGCCTAAAACAGCAACACCTTCTTCTACCAAAGATGCTATTTTTTTCAATACTTTGAGTGACATTACTTTGGTATTCTCTCCTAATATTAAAATAGAATATTTTCGTCCGGAAGGAGCTAACAAGCACTTCTTGTCCATCTTGATATCATGCACAAATCCATATGGGTCAATAAAGTCGTATTCATATCCTGCAGGTATGTCCGGAAGAGTATGTGCATATAAACCTGTAATACAATTATCTTCTCCGTAATAGTATAAAATGTCTGCCACATTATTACCTTGTTGAAGCATATAACTACTGCGCGCAAGATAATCTATCCATACTTTTGCTTGTTCAGCCCAAGTTTCATGGCGGTTAAACCATTGCCCGTATTGTATTAATCCAAGTCCCGGTATTTTATCATCCACAGGCTGGTGCGATGTCTCATGAATAACAAAACGATTTAATCCGTTTGCTAAAGCTTTATCTGCGATAGGCTTAATGTTTTCTGGACAACATGCATATGCATGGTGGGCTATAGCAGAGCCAAATTCAGCTGCTACAATGTTTTGTCCATAGATATGGGCGACTGAAGCGCTTTCTCTAATATCCGCTTGTCCCATCTGTTGTGATGAACAGGCACCGGAATTAGGCATCCAAAGTGCTGCCATGGGGAATGTTGCCGTTCTTTTTATTTCCATTCCATCACCTACATATACTCTTCCGTTTTCGTGAGCTTCTGTATATCGTCCTTTTAAACCATATTCTTTTACAATAGAATTTATGCGGTCATAATTTTTACGATACAATTCTGCGATAGCCAGGCGCCAATCGCGAAGAAAACACTCGCTTTCACTTGTGTTTTCTATGATTTCGCCGGTTAAAACAGGCAACCAAGGTAATAAATCATATCCATATTTATGCTTAAAGAAGCTAGGTAACGATGGGGTCCAAGTCTGCCAATGCGCTTCGTAACTATCCGTTATAATATATTGGATTCCGCGTTTTCCCATAAAACCGCCGGCAGCTTCTTTATACATATCCATATAAGTGCGAAAATATGAAAGCCAACTTTCCGGATCAAGTTTATCCACTTCTAAACCGGTAGCCTCGGCTGGGGCAGGATGATTGCGTTTACCTGTAAGTGAATAGCCGAAACGGTAAATGCGCCACTTCCCTTCTGGGACATTCCATTTTAAAATGCCGTTCGAGTCGAGCTTGTCCGTTAATATAATAACATTTTTTTTATCAATGGGAGTATTTGTTTCCGGTGTTGGATAGTTCATCAGGTCGTGCGGAGAAGAAAACCCCGCTTTCTCTTCTGTGTGATTTATCTTTACAGTCGGGTGTAATACAAATTCTGGTATTTGAGTACCCGGAGCATTGTTTGTAGGATTAGGAACAAGTACCCGGAAATAACGTGCTGTTGTTTCCGGAATAGATATGGTTTGCTGAGCATTACCTCCATCCGGAATTCCGCAAACCATCCGATAATCAACCCCATTGTCACTACATTGTAGAAAATTTACTGTTTGAGGAGATTCTGAACGCCATTCTGTACGCAAACGGCCACTGACAAAAGATAAAGCTCTTATCGTTTGCGGTTTGGGAAAAGAATATTCTATCCAACCATATTTATCAAATGGGTTGAACGGTAGAAGCTCGGCATTTGTAAAATCTCCGTCTGTAAGTTTATGTAGTGAGAAATTACCGCCACTTGAAGTTATTTCAGCATCTAACTCATTTAACGATAATTCTTCGCTTGGCAATCGTACGGCAATAGTGGCAATATCTTCGTAATATTCGGTATAGTTGTTCATGTTTCGTATGGGGATATTTTGAAATTCCCCTGTCGTGGTATATGGGCTTGGTAGTTTCCCGGAAAACATTTTTTGACCTTCTACCGTGAATGTTCGCCACACTAGTTTTTTCATAGCATTTTTAGGATTTACCCAAGGACCTCCCGTTGAGCTCCATCCTGGAGCACTGGCTATACCGACTTCCATATTTAAAGAGTCTGCTAGATGGATGGCGTAGCGGAAGGCTTTTTTCCATTTGGGAGTCATGTATACAAGCCGTTCTTTGACAATCGGTTTGGTATACAAGGAAGCGTCAAATTGATGAAATCCTCCTATTCCGATCCTATTCATCCATAATAAGTCTTTATAGATTCCTTCTTCCGTAATATTACCGTCCATCCAATGCCACCATACTCTTGGTTTTGCTTCTTGTGGTGGATTAATAAATCCCTTGTAGATTTCGTGTTCGGAAGTCAAAGCAGATGCGTGTGTCTTTATTGAATATAAGGATAGGATATAAGAAAACAAGAGTATTGTTACTATAGGGATATTGTTAAAGTGTTTCATATTATTATAATCGTTAAAAGTATGTTTGAAATTCTAAGTTTCTCGCAGAAAGAAGAAGTGCTTTTTCTGTAAGAAACATGAATCACATAAAATGTAGAGGGGTGTGTTAAATTAACGTATTACTCCCCAAATAGTCTCTGCAATCATTTGCATTCCTTCATCATTGGGATGCGTTATGATAAAATCTTGAGTGATTACATATGGCTTCTTATTTATGTCATAAAGTGTATCGCCTATTTGTGGGCGGACATTATATAGATTATCTATCCAATAGAGTGGCACGTAAGTAAGATCGTTGGTTCGTGCGGCATGAATGATGCTCCGTTCTTTACTGTCGTTTTTCCAGAAACAACCGGTAATAATAACACGCTTTGCTTTGCTCTGACAATATTTCACAAGTCGTGAAATTGCATCTGGAAAAGTGGTAACATCTTGTACATTTTCACCTAAACGTATAATAATGATATCTTTGTTTTTGCAATAAGATCCAATTAGGGAGTCAATATCGCATGATAGATTACGCTCCCAAGATGCAATGTTTAAGGGGGTGACAGTTGAGTTCGGATGATACTTACAAAGCATCTTTTCCAATTGATGGCAATAGTCATATTCTATATTGGAAGCAGCCATACCCCAATCGGAAAACCATTCGATATCTTCTTTTATCGGATGTTTTGTAATAGAGTTTCCTAAACAAAGGACCTGTAGCGGGTCATTGACATTATGCGGTTGTTGGCAGGCGATAAATAACCCTCCACAAATAGCTGCAAATAGTATCTTTTTTATTTTATTGTATTTTTTCATTGTTATAACACGATTAATATTCCGTAATGGCTGGTTCTCCTTCAAGCCAGGCTATCATATTTAGTACTTTTTATAAGGTTCGGACATGGCATGGAATGTTTGTGGTATCCATACCCTGTAACGCCCATTGGGATTCCAATCATTGCCAGAAGAAGAAAAGTCGCAAAAATTGATAAGTTTGGGAGTCTTGTTTTCTACGTTTTCTAAATCCGTACCCAATACGGCAGGAACTGTAAGTGTGATCCAAGGGAAGGTTCCTGTTTTGTTTTTTTTAATTTTCGCTTGTATTACACCTTGATTGTTACACTTAATGGTTGCACATTCGTCTATATCACCATCGTTGAAACGACTGTCTCGTGCGAAAAGTAAAGGACCGCGTACTATGGCTTGAGAATTATTTAGTTTTACGACTTTGGTTTCTATCTTGAAATCAAGTGTCACCTTATCCGCATTTTCCCAGATACGTTCTATGTATAGGTAGCCTCCTTTATGCGTTATTTCCTGCTCCTCTCCATTTATATAGGCTTTCATCTTTTCTATTTGAGTCGGTATACGTAACGCAAGCGTGAATTTCTCCTTTTTTTGTACTCCTATGTTTACATTTACCTTACCATGTATAGGATAATCGCTCTCTACATTTAAATGAACTTTATTTTTTTTATTTAGTGAAATAGTGGCCTGTAAAGGTAAATAGAGGTTGAGATAAATGTGGTTGTCTTTTATTGTACAAGCCGTTTTGGGTATTAGAGCAAACCCTCTTGGTCCATTGGCGTTACAACAATTTATATGCATACCACATTGCTCTTCGCCGGGTTGTCTTCGACCTTCCAATGGGCTGTATTTAGAGATTTGACTGCCGTCATTTTTCATGGTTGCCATCAAAGCGTTGTACATGGTGTGTTCAAATTCTTCTGCATAGAACGAGTTGCCGGTTTTGCATAGCAGGCGATGACATAGTTGCATGTAAGTAAATGTGACGCAAGTTTCCATGGTATGGTATGTAGGCAATGTTTGTTTCTCCTTTCCTTTATACCAGCATTCAAAAGCGGCTCCTGAACCTGCTATATTAATCTCATCTTCTTGGATATTGTTTACTGCTTTCTCTGCAATTTTTATGTAAAAAGGATCATTTACTATGGTGCCAAGTTCTATCAGCCCTTCATAACATGACATCATTTCATAAGCTTTCTGACCATTTTCGAATGACCACCAAGATTTTGGAAAAGCGGAACGCTCAGAAACAGGAATGTTTTTCAATGTTTTAGTTATCAGTTGAGAACTCCCTTCCCGTTCGATAGAAGAAACAATGCTTTTGGCAAAAGATAAATATCGGGGATTTCTGGTAATATCGTATAAATAAACCACAGGCTCCAAAATGGAGCAACTGGCCATGCCTAAATAATAACCGGTTGCAGCAATATTAATATTATGTATTTGTAATTGTTCCATGAGATGGTTTATCAGTCGTTCAACTGCATTCAAGGCTTTTTTATCGCCGGTGAGCCTATAATAAGAAAGCAAGGAGAGCGAAGTGTATTTTCTTCCCCAAATATCCCAATTGGTCAGTTGTGCTTCTCGTTTGTAATTTCCTATATATCCATCACTTGTTTGGGTATTCATGAGCTTTTCTACGCTGTTTGTTATCAAATTATACAATTCTTTATCCTTTGTATATTGGTATGAAGCTATTGCCCCGAGTAGCCATTTTCCGAAAAATTCAGATTGCCAGAGATGATCCTCGTTTCGATGCTTGAAAGGCTCGATTAGGTGGTCTGTATTTTGGGATTTTACTCGATGTTCTATGCAGGTGTTAATGCGATTGCCGATATAGCCATCAATATGAATATTTTCTATGTTATATTCTTGAGAGAGAGCTGGTAGTATATTGAGTATACATAATCCGATAATCCATTTTTTATAGTTCATATATTTTTGAGTATTAATTGTTTTCTGCAAATTCATTTGTCATATGTATTGTGTTATGGTAATATTTTTGTGTGCAAATTTGACAAAAACTATACTGGCAACTGTTTTTAACTATTAACAGCTGTCGGCAATCGAATGTGTAAACAGAAGTGAGGCCCCTTCTTGGTATGCAGACGTTTGCTAGTCTATGGGCACTCACTATGTCAGGCTCACGTTAATTTGTCTTCATTATAATTCTGCTTTTATCATAATAGGATAATGATCGGAAGAAAATCGTCCTTGACGCGCATCATCCGTAATGGTTTCAAAGGAGAGAACTTTAATGCTTTTTTCCACTAAAATATAGTCGATTCGATGTTCTGGGTTGAAATCGAAATTCCAATAATGCAAAGTGCCTGCAGGACCTTTCGGGGTAGTCTCTGATATGCTATAAGAATCTTTGAATAGTCCGGAATTTAGAATAAAGGAAATAGGTTCTTCATCTGGGTCACAGTTTAAATCACCGGTACAAAAGTAAGGCAGATCTCCTGCTATTTCTTGTACTTTCTGAACAAGTAACTTTGCGGAGTTGACGCGTGCTTCATTGCTGACATGATCAAAATGCGATGAGAAGAAGAAAAAATATTTGTCCGTCTTTTTATCTTTGAATTTACCCCATGTGCAGATTCGGTTGCAAAAAGAGTTCCAACTTTTAGACGGCTTGTCCGGAGTTTCTGAATACCAAAATTGTCCATGATATAATAATTCCACTCTTTCTTTTTTGTAAAGAATAGGGCAGAACTCTCCAGCTTCTTTTCCATCGTCACGACCTGTACCTATGTATTCATATTGTTTTAATTCTAACAGATCATTCAGTTGGTTTAAAAGACACTCATTAACGCCAAAGATATCAAAATCATGTGATGTGATGATTTCTTTTGCCATTGTCTTTCGGTTTGCCCAAACGTATTGTCCATCTTCAGGTGTGTCATAGCGAATATTGAATTGGGCTACGCAAAGAGAGTTGGATGGCGTTTCATTGTTAAATGGAGGCATTTCTAGTTCATCTTCTATTGTTGAATTGGAGCAACCAATAAAAAAAAATGAAAGAAGAAAGAAGTTGTAAATGAAATTTCTTTTAGAGTTCATAGGTCTTGTTTTAATTATTAGTATTTTATAATTCCATATATTAGTGAGATGGTAAGTTTGAAAATGAATTCAGGTGAAAAAGCGGAGTTATTGCATAAATAGAGAGTTAAAACTTGCATCCTTGCAATAGCTCCACTTGATTTCCTATTGAATATTTTCGACTAAAAATTTAAGCCGTCATCCCAGCCCGGATTTTGCGTAAGTGCACCATTTGTGATGAGACGTTCATTAGAGGGTATTGGGTAAAAATAATCACGTTGTTCATTCCAGAAAAGCGTGAGGCCTTTATGAGGAGATAGATAACCTTTATTTCCATCAGAAAGTTTAATGTCGGAATCTATCTTTAAGTATGTTATACCTTGTGCATTACCAGGCTTTGTGTCTGTATAAAGACAAATATCGTTTTGTCCGTCACCGTTAAGGTCATATTCGCCGGGAGATGGAAAATACATACCCAATATGGCTTGTTTCATGTTTTGCCCGGCTTTCCAGCGCAGGATGTCATCATAACGAAAATGTTCAGAAAGCAATTCGATTGTTCTTTCACGACGAATTTCCAAGATTACCCCTTGATTAGCGCCGGAGACATTTGGGTAGCCGGTAGTGTTTGCTAATAAATAGGGGTCTGGATTTGCATTGGCTGTTTTCATGATGAGATGGGGCATTCCTACACGGTCGCGCAATTTATTGATAGAAATATCCAAATCGTCTTGAGTTAATTGGTTGATTTCAGCTAAAGCTTCTGCATAGTTAAGGTAAACTTCTGCAAGTCTAAAATAGAAGAGATCAATATCACTTTTTCCTCCTACTGCTTCATCTTCATATTTAATTAACTGATATCCGGTCACGCAAGCATTAAGGTCTGGAATATTTTTTCTGTTTGATACTATGGGCTGATAACTTGGGGTACAAATAGACTGTGCAAGACGTGGATCACGATTTTTGCATTCATCTACAAAAGTCATAGTTTCCCAATTGGGATTGTCTGTAAACCGGGAACCATCATTCATCAGATAACTAGCTATAATTTTTCTAGTCACTCCAGGACGTCCTTCACCTACGCTTGTGTGATATGTACCAACTGTATTGTATATATCATACGTTAAATTATAATTTCTTGCCATAATTACTTCCGTTGTTGGAGCATTTTGTGAAGTAAAGAGTTTTCGGTATGCCTGGTTCGTTCCACCTTCTGTATATAAGGTATAATTGCTTTCCTTCATTAATTCTCTAGAGGCTGTTATAGATTCTTGCAAGAAAAAATCGGCATTAGTGCTAAGATTTAAATTGTGGTACTTTCTGAATGTGCCTTCAAAAAGGCAAACTCTGGATTTAAGAGACAATGCTGTCCACTTTGTTACTGTATAAACAGAAGGCGTTGTAGAAAGATTGGTGATGGCAAAATCGAGATCTTCCAATATATTTTTCATGACCAATTCTCGAGAGTCTCTCGGTTTGTTTAATTGGTCTGTTTCAGAAACGAATAATTCTGTGTCATACCATGGGACATCCCCAAATCTTTTTACCATTTCGAAATAAAAATATGCTCTGAAAAAACGGGTTAATGCTTGATAACGTGTCCTGACCGTTTTATCCTTACAATTGACAGAGTATTGCAATAGAGTGTTGAAACGCCGTAAGTATCCCCATTCCCAGCCTCCTCCTGAAGCTGGAACTGTACGGGAGTCTGTTGCCGCGCTATTGGGAGTACTATGAGTTATATTATCGGCATCATCTTTATAAAGATCTCTGTCTTTGGGGAGAGAATTGTAGAAATTTGTGCTAAAAGCCTGTAAATCAGCTTCGGTAGAAAAGAACGTTTCTGGAGTGATTTTGTCTTTCGGCGTTACATCAAGTAAATCATCACATGAACTAAAGCTCAGTATAAATATTGAAGCTGCGATGAGTAAGAATATGTTATTTTTCATATAGTCAAAATTAATTAGAAGTTAATATTAACACCAAATGTGAAACTTTTTTGCCAAGGATAGACCTTCAAAGTTCCGCCTTGTCTGGCTTGTTCCGGGTCGACATAGTCGGTTTTTATCGGTGACCAATAAGCAAGATTTTCTCCGGAAAAATAAAGACGAACTAAGTCAAGGCCTATTTTGTTAGTCAGAAACTTAGGAAGTGAATAACCGATTGTCAGGTTTTTTAATCGACAATAACCAATATTTTGAAGATAGCGGTCATTCACTGTTGAAAGTTCCGAATTTTCTGTAAGGGCAACAGCTGTTCTAGGTCTGGGGAAGTAAGCGTTGGGATTATCTTCTGACCAACATAATTTTTGAAAATCCTTCGGAATAAATGTTCCGTAGGGGCGGTTGTAATATCCCCAAAATGCTTGGGCTTCTCTTCCTGGATACCAATCTATGTGGCCGATACCTTGGAAGAATATATTAAAATCAAATCCATACCATTGGAAAGCCAAGTTAGTGCCATATTGATAGCGTGGAGAACTATTTCCTAAAATTTCGCGGTCACCGGAGCTTCCGACTCTGTTTTCACCGATACTTATAGTTTTGTTACCATCCAGATCCCGGTATTTTAAATCGCCGGCACGTACTCCCCGGTATTCACCCGATGAACTATTGATAGTGGTGTTTACAGATCTTTGATCTACTTCATAGTTCTTAGCTTCTTCATCGGTCGCAAAGAAGCCATCGACGCGATATCCCCATATTTCACCAATCCGCATTCCTTCATAATAAGTCTTAGCTAATAGTTTGTCGGGGTTGTCGAATTTGGTGATTTCACTGATGTAATCACTGAATGTAAAACTCAGTTGGTAAGAGAAAGGTTTGTTGCCTAACTTAAACTGATCTCGCCAAGCAACAGAGAGTTCATAGCCCTTTGTACGCATATCTGCACTGTTCATTTTAGGAGCGGAAGTGCCATATACGGCGGGTAATGTGATGCCGGCGGTAAGCATATCCTTTGTATCCCGAATATAATATTCTCCGGTGAAAGTTAATCTGTTGTCCAAAAATGTCATATCCACACCAGCATTATGTTGTTGTACAGTCTCCCATGTCAGATTGTCGGCAGAGGGAGCGGAAATGTCTGCGTAAGATGGTCTCGCACCTCCGAATAAATATCCGGTAGTTCCTATACTGATAGTGCGGATATAGTCATAATAGCCAACTTGTTGGTTTCCTAAACTACCAAAAGAGTATCTGAACTTTAAATTGTTACACCAGTCTTTCATATTGCTGAAAAACTTTTCTTCCGAGACTCTCCAACCAACAGACATAGAAGGAAAGAATCCCCAGCGATGACCAGAAGCAAAACGAGAGGTACCATCATAACGTCCGCTTAGTTCAAGTAAATATATCCCTTTGTAGTCATAGTTTATACGTCCGAAAAAACCTGCAAGTTTATATTCATTTTGCCCTCCTGTCACTTCCATCCGTTTTTGGTTTGTGGCAGGATCTACTCCTATCAGGTTAAAATCATCCAAAACATCGGAAAGAAGATTATATCCTGTGCTACGAACAGTCTTGTTGTAACGAGTTTCATAATTAAAACCACCTGTAACTTTATAATTATGTTTGTTGGATACAGAACCTTGGTATGTGGCAAATACATTCGTTGCCCAATATTCATTGGGGGCAAATTGCTCAAACATTTGATTTTGGAAATTACCGGTATTAAGTATGGATGTTTCTCCCGGATATTTGGAATATGTTCCATTAGATTGCCGGCGTATGTCGTATTGGTTATAGAGCATGTATGTCAAGTTAGCTTTTATCTCCAACCCTTTCAATGGTTTTAATGTAAGTTCTGTAGTGGTCTTGAAGTTATCTTTACGAGTTTTATTTCTGAACCCTTCGCTGTCTAATATGACTAATAAACCGTCCATAATGGCATAGTCGGTCAGTGAAGTAGTATAAAGGCTTGTCCCGTCAGGATTTTGGGTAGGAAAACTTGCCAAACCATGGTTCTGGGCTTGAGATATGTTCGAATTTATGCCTCCCAATCCAGGATAAGTATAATTAGAATTGAAAAATTCAGTATTGTTACTAATGTTAAGCCAATCAGTAATATCTGCGGAAATCCTTGAATGGAAATTTATTCTTCTGAATTTGTCAGTATTTCTTCGATACATTCCTTCTTCACTATTATAACCTGCCGAAAGGTAAAATTTCAATTTGTTTGTTCCTCCGGATATGGAAATATTGTGGCTTTGCAATGGTTTCTTGTCTTTGAACAAGTATTGCCACCAATCCGTATTGGCGTAGTATAAGTATACATTCTGTCCGTTTCTCTTATCCAATACGGTCCAAGGGCGGGCAGGATCTTCTGTCTTGTCGTTTCTTCTTTCCCATAACTCTTTCATGTCTTCTTCTGTATACGAGGTATAGCGACGCCCGTTATTGGGAATGTAAAACTGGTCAACCAAAGAAACATGGTAATAACCACGGTTTTCGTAATCCGTAGATGTAGTGGGTTCTGTCCAACCAACACGCCCACTATAGCTAATTTGTACTTTCCCATCAGAAGAACCGGATTTTGTTGTGACTAAAATAACTCCGAATGAAGCACGTCCACCATAAATAGCAGCGGCGGAGGCGTCTTTTATAACTGAAATTGATTCTATATCATTAGGGTTTACACGGTCAAGGTCCCCTTCAACTCCATCGACTAACACCAATGGTGAGCCTCCGTTGATTGAGTTCGTACCACGGATATTAAAGCTTGCAGTATTACCCGGTACACCGGAAGAAGTGGTGATATTGAGACCGGGTACACGTCCTTGTAGCATGTGTGTAACGCTACTGGCCGGTCTGTCTACAAGCTCTTGAGATGTAACGGTCGAAATTGCTCCTGTTAGATTAGTTCGTTTCTGAGAGCCATAACCAACCACCACTACTTCGTCTAAGGTCTTAACATCTTCCACTAAAAAGACTTTTAAGCTATTCAAGTTCTTTAATTTTATTGTTTGTGGAATGTATCCTATATAACTGAATTGAAGAACATCACCAATGTCGGCTGATAATGAAAACTTCCCGTTTATATCAGTTATTGATCCCTGTGATATACCCTTTACTGTTATTGTAACTCCGATCAAAGGCTCCCCGGCTCTATCTGTTACCACTCCGGTGATTTTCTTTATTGTCGGGGTTTGGGTAATTTCTTTTTTAGTGAGTATTATATGGTTTCCTTCTATTTTATAAATAATAGGAGATTCATGTAGTAATATGGACAATACTTCAGAAACCGGTCTGGCCTTCACGCTGATGCTTTTGTGCAAATTTACATCTACATTTTTTTTATAGATGAATAAGTAATTGGTTTGAGATTCAATTTCACTCAATATAGATTCCAGTCTGACATCTTGCTTATTAATTGTAACTTTGGCATTTTGAGAATTTGCATTCTTTGCCATTAAGCTAAATGAGCAGAATAACAAAAGGAATATAGATGTTCGCATAATTCTAAATAATTGTTTTGAATTTGGATTTTTTTTGCAGTAAAAATCCAATAAAGAAATATTTTTCATATATTTGTAACTGATTTATTAATACGATTTTATAAAAATTGTGTTAGGCAGGAGCTGATAGATAGGGCAAATATCTGTTAGCTCTTTTGTTTTTCAATTAGTATCATTTCATAGGCTTGTTTCTCCCGTGTTATTGAGTTAATATTCTTATTATTTTATATAAATGATGTCATCTGTTGTATGTTTGTTATAAATAAAAGGTACATCCTTTTGTAATATCCGAAGGGCGTAATCCAAGCCGTCAGAGATTCTGAATTTTCCTGTTAATATTATGTTAGTAATGCTAGGCTTGTCTACTATAATTTTCAGGTTATAATATTTCTCCAAGTCTTTTATTATTTCTATGAACGATTTGTTTTTGAAGCAATACAATCCTTCTTTCCAGCGATATATATTATAATCTTCAATTTTGCTTATCACTAATTTGCCATTTTTTAGGGTGCTCTTATAGTCAGGTAATAAAACTTGTGAAATATTATTGTCGGAAGGTGATTTGATTTTTATTTTTCCTTGTATTAAAGAAGCTTCGAAGTTTTGTTGTTTAGCATAAGCCTCTACATTAAATTTTGTGCCCAATACTTCTATGTCCATTGCATGAGTATGTACTATGAACGGGCACTTTTCGTTACGGGCAACATCAAAATAGGCTTCTCCGTCTAATATTATTTCACGTTTATCTTCCATGAATGAAACAGGATATTGCATTTGTGTTCCTGCATTTAGCCAAACATTTGATCCATCGGGCAATTCAATATTTACGCGTTGTCCGGCGGGGACTATTATTGTTTGCATAGCTATGTCAACATGCTTATGATGCTCATTCGTTATTGAAAAGATAGTAGCTGTAATACTTACCGCAATGATTATCACAGAAGCAATCTTTAAGAATTCCCTGATGAAATATCTGTTTCTTTTTGTTGTATTTATTGCTGTCCATTTAGGGTTTCCTATAAGAATCATTGCATTGAATAACTTGCGCTCTCGGTGAAACTGTTTGCTATGTTCTTCTGAACTTTCAGCCCACTCTTTCACTGCTTTCATTTCTTCAATAGATGCTTGTCCCTCGAAAAATCGGTATAATGAATTTTTGTCCATAGGTGTTTTTTATAATGATAGCGAACAAAGAGGGTTTATCCCTAGTGGAAAACTCATTTTTTGCAATTGTACAATTTTTTAAGTTTAGCCGCACACACAGGTTATAGAAGCTGTGTGTGCAGGTTATTTGAGTCGTTAATTAATTTGGGTAAATTTGATACATGTTATTTGTAGCCGATGGTAACTTTGTGTATAGCTTTGTTAGGACCGTCTGCTATGTATATGGTTCCATCTGTATCTTGTACAAAGTCAACCGGACTAGTGGTGCCTGAATCTTTCCAACCATTTTCGGCTTTACAAACGAGGATGATTGTGGCGTCCTGATAACCATTCTTTCCAGGTTTTAGGATCTTGGTTTTACGGGTGCCACTATTACCGTCACTGAACCAGATGTAGCCATCCTTATCTACCATTAGCCCCTCTGCTTTTTCCAATTTGGCCGCTTTAGGATCTTCTGTTATATCCTCCGTTATAACTTTGTTACCTCCACCTGCAATCAATGTATAAGCGCCGCTAGAGTCTACTTTATAAATATAGCCGGCATTTGATCCGTCTGTTGCTGCTGCTATCAAGTTACCAGCAGCATCAAAAGCTATGGCTTGTATTTGACGGCCGGTAATTTTAACAAATTCCAACCTTGAACTGCTGTTATAATTTCCTGATGGATATTTTTGGATTGTTCCGGAATTACGGCAAACCGCATACATATTGTTGTGTTGGTCAAATTTTACATCCATAAGGTTGTCCAACCCGTTGCGAGTTAACAAATCGGAAACTTGTTTTGTATTAGGATCCCATACGCTAATTTTATCTTCTCCTTTATATGCGAGGTAAAGTTTTCCATTAGTAGGATTAGTGGTGATTTTCAGCAGAACAGTTCCTGTGCCATTGGGGACGATTTTTTCTCGTTCCATTGTTCTTAAATCTATTGCCCAAGCCTCTGTAGCACTACCACCGTTAGTACTGTAAGCTAATCTGCCATCTTTTAAGAATGTAACGCTTTTTAAATCCTGGGTATTAATATCACTTGGTACAGTGATGAAATTTTGTGTACATTCGTAAATCCTCTCTCTTGTATCTTCGTATGTGAAAAGAGCCGGATTTTTGCCTGTTTTTACACCTACAGAGACGGTTACTGCATAAGTTCCTATTTCGTTTTGAGGTGCGATAATTTTCAATTCGGTCTCTGTGGCATATTTAACAGTTGCTATTGCATCTCCTATTTTTACAATGTTTTCTTCGGGGGTGGTACTGAAGTTCTCGCCGATGATAGTAATTTCCGTGTTTTCTGTTCCGGAACTTGGGCTGATGGAGCTAACAACAGGAGTGTAGTCTACGTAAGTAAATCTTAAGTTCTCTGTCTTTTGGGCACCTACCATTACTTCTATAATACATTCTCCTGCTTCATTTGCCGGGGCAATTACCTGTAGTTGGGTAGCTGTTACCGATGTAATAGTAGCTTTGGCATTTTTTAAATATACTTTGGCTTGATCTGTAAAATTTTCACCGATAATGGTTATCTTAGTTCCTATTTCTCCTTTTGCGGGAGAACTGGTTGTTGTTTTCAGTTGGAGAGGTGTTGATTGCGAATTTTCATCATCACCGGAGCAGCTGAACATAAGTAAGGCTGTACAAACAGCCATGAATGCTGAAGTCGTTTTCATAATAAATTTGATTAGATGAATAAAAGTGTTTATAAATACAAATTATATAGGTTGAGTAAGAACGCTCTTCACTTTTGCGAATATAAATAGCTGTGTTTTCCATTTTTCATGTTCGCATATATGGTGGCTCTTTCATTGCGAAAATAATAGAGTAAGGTCTTATTCATAAATACTTTATTTTTTGATGTATTTATAGTAATAACGAACAGAGTAAGTTTATCCCTAGTAAGAAAGTGTTTTTTTAGATTCTTCTTTTAAGTATTTGTGTTTTTTCTTTCATTCCGGCTTGCAGCACCTTTTTCGTGCGGAGAGGAAACCATGTGGATGTTTGTCATATCATACTTACGTTTTTGTGCTTTTATTGATCAAAAGGTTTTGGTTCAAGAATATAGGATACATGGGAAGTGAAAAAGTATGATTGGAGTTGTAGTGGTTTTCTAGTTTAAGAAAAAAAGAAGTAGCGTTGTTGGCAAATAGTCTTTTAAAGCTATTCGTAGAACTTTTGTGGCTTTGTTTATATGATATTCGACACCTTTTGTTGTCATGTTCAATAGGTCTGCTATTTCTTTGTGGGATTTATTTTCGTATCGACTCATGGCAAAAATACGTCTGGTTTGCTCCGGTAAAGTTTCTAAGGTTCTATTTACGATTTCTTGAATCTCAGCTGTGAAAATTTCATTAGGTTCAAGTTCTTCTAGAGTTGCGATTCTATTAGATAACTCCCAAGAGTAGATTTGAAAGATTTTATCGGAAGCCATTTGACGAACCTGTTGATTTCGAAGATAATCTATACATTTATGCTTCAAGACAGTCAAAACATAAGCTGGTATGTTTATGTCTGAAGGCAGTCGTTCCTTGTTTTCCCAATAATACATAATTGATTCAATGACAAAGTCCTCGGCCACGGCTTCATCATGCACGTACGTAGAGGCAAAATGAATGAAGCGGCGTTGGTAGTCAATGAAAAATTGGTTGAAATTGTTGGTGTAATTGTTTTTATTGAACATGCGTTTTATAGTTATGCTCTGCAAATATACACTAATTTCCTATAAACGATGTCTTATTGGCTTCTTATAGAATTAAAAAAGGTTAAGTATTGCCTTTTGGCGTGAAAGAAACTATCTGTAATGTACTTGAAATAAGGTGTTGTTGTCATTTAAACTTCGAGTTTACACTAGTCTTATAGCGGTAGAATATAGTTTTATATCTTTAATAACAATGAATAGAAATGAATTTAATGAATGAGTTTTGAGATAATAAATACTGTGCTGACTAATTTGTTGGGTCAGTTGTGTTAAGACGACCAAACTGAGTTGGAAAGTCTTTGGAAATGCTTGTGCAAATAGTTTTTTCAGTAAAATGTACCAAAATAGTTCCTCATTTGGATTATTTGGGTCGGTCTATTCTCTTTAAATGCACTACTTTTGCCATCAGGAAAATTAATCACTTAATAAACAATCCATGTATTATGAAAACAATTCTTAGCGCATTAGGACTTTCCCTTTTGATCTTAACGAGTTGCGGTGGACAAAAAAAGGTTGAAGTAGACTTTATTCAGGACAACATCGACAACGCTGTGGCACAGAACACAATCCAGACGGACATTATCGAGAAGTCCGGTAAAATCTTGAATCCGAGAACAATCAACGAAGATGGGAGTATCTCTTACATACCGATGGAAGACTGGTGCTCCGGATTCTTTCCCGGTAGTATATGGTTGACTTATAACCTGACGGGTGATAAGAAATGGTTGCCGCTGGCTGAGAAATACACAGAAGCTCTTGATTCTGTGAAATATCTGAAATGGCATCATGATGTAGGTTTCATGATTGGTTGCAGTTATCTGAACGGCTATCGCATGGCAGATAAGAAAGAGTACAAAGACGTCATTATAGAAGCTGCCAAATCATTGTCCACTCGTTTTCGTCCGAATGCAGGCGTTATCCAGTCATGGGATGCCGATAAAGGTTGGCAGGGAACACGGGGATGGAAATGTCCGGTGATTATTGATAATATGATGAATCTCGAACTCTTATTTGAAGCAACAGCTCTTTCCGGAGATTCTACTTTCTACAATATTGCAGTGAAACATGCTGATACAACAATGGCTCACCACTTCCGTCCGGACAACAGCTGCTACCATGTGGTAGATTACGATCCGGAGACAGGAGAAGTGCGTAAGAGACAAACTGCACAGGGATATGCCGACGAATCGGCTTGGGCTCGCGGACAAGCATGGGCTCTGTATGGATATATTACCTGCTATCGCTATACCAAAGACAAGAAATATCTCGACCAGGCACAAAAGGTCTATAACTTCATCTTTAATAATAAGAACCTGCCGGAAGACCTCGTACCATACTGGGATTATGATGCTCCGAATATTCAGAACGAACCGCGCGATGCTTCTGCAGCAGCTTGTACAGCCTCTGCCCTTTATGAACTGGATGGCTATCTGCCGGGCAACCACTACAAGGAAACGGCTGATAAGATAATGGAAAGTTTGGGCTCACCTGCTTATCGCGCAGAAGTTGGAACAAATGGAAACTTTATCCTGATGCATTCGGTTGGCAGTATTCCTCACGGTCAGGAAATTGACGTTCCTCTGAACTATGCTGACTATTACTTCCTGGAAGGACTGATGCGTAAAAGAGATTTGGAAAAGAAATAAGAAATAGACAATGAACGGTAAACAGTGAACGGTGAATGCTTAGCGGATTCTGACGGAACATGTTTACCGTTTATCATTCGCTACTTGCTGTCTATAACTTTCTATTGACCGTTTGTCATTTACCTGTTTTAATTATTTATCATAAACTATCATGAATAAACCTATAAACCTTCTTGTAGGAGGCTTGACGCTGTTTGCCGCACAAGGTTGCAAGGCTCCGAAGCAAGCGTCCCAACAAGCGGAGCATCCTAATATAATCTATGTATTTCCCGATCAATACCGTAACCAGGCGATGGGCTTCTGGAGGCAGGACGGATTCCGGGATAAAGTAAACTTTGAAGGAGACCCCGTGCATACTCCTAATCTGGACGCCTTTGCACGTGAATCTATGGTCTTGTCGTCTGCACAGAGTAACTGTCCGTTGAGCAGCCCTCATCGTGGAATGTTACTGACCGGTATGTATCCGAACAAAAGCGGTGTACCATTGAATTGCAATTCTACACGTCCGATCAGTTCCTTACGCGAGGATGCGGAATGTATCGGCGATGTGTTCAGCAAAGCAGGTTATGACTGTGCTTATTTTGGTAAACTTCACGCTGACTTCCCGACTCCGAACGATCCCGAACATCCGGGACAGTATGTGGAAGAAAAACGTCCGGCATGGGATGCCTATACACCGAAAGAACGCCGGCACGGCTTTAACTACTGGTATTCTTACGGAACATTTGACGAACACAAGAACCCGCATTATTGGGATACGGATGGTAAGAGACACGATCCGAAGGAATGGTCACCTTTACACGAATCAGGCAAAGTCATTTCTTATCTGAAAAATGACGGTAACGTACGTGATACCAAGAAACCTTTCTTCATAATGGTGGGCATGAATCCTCCTCACAGCCCGTATCGCTCCTTGAATGACTGTGAAGAGCAGGATTTTAATCTTTATAAAGATCAGCCTCTGGATAGTCTGTTGATTCGTCCGAATGTCGATTTGAAGATGAAGAAAGCGGAGTCTGCACGTTATTATTTCGCTTCCGTTACCGGAGTAGACCGTGCTTTCGGACAGATTTTGACGACATTGAAAGAATTGGGATTGGATAAGAATACAGTCGTAATCTTTGCTTCCGATCATGGTGAGACGATGTGTAGCCAGCGCACTGATGATCCGAAGAATTCCCCTTATTCTGAATCCATGAATATTCCGTTCCTGGTTCGTTTTCCCGGTAAGATTCAACCGAGGGTAGATGATTTATTGCTCTCCGCTCCTGATATTATGCCTACGGTGCTTGGCTTGTGCGGACTGGGTGATTCTATTCCGGCGGAAGTGCAGGGACGTAATTTCGCTCCTCTTTTCTTCGATGAAAAGGCTGAAATTGTCCGTCCTACAGGTGCACTGTATATTCAGAATGTAGATGGTGATAAAGATGAAAATGGATTGGTGCAGACTTACTTCCCTTCTTCAAGAGGTATCAAGACGGCTCAATATACATTGGCGTTATATATCGACCGTGATACGAAGCAATTGAAGAAAAGCCTCTTATTCGATGATGTAAAAGATCCATATCAACTGCATAACCTGCCTTTGGAAGAAAATAAGGAGATTGTGGCACAACTTTGCGGTGAAATGGGAGCTCTGTTGAAGGAAATTAATGATCCTTGGTATACGGAAAAGATTCTGTCGGATCGGATTCCTTATTAGCGATTAGTAATTTATAAAACGCTGATTAACTCAAATAAGTGCCAATTTTAGGAGTAAATCTCTGCGACAATAATAGGTGTTAATCCGCATCCGCGTTTAAATTGAAAATAGTAATGAAAAACAGTTGTTTTATAGTATTATTCCTTTTGGGAATCATTCCTTCAGCTTTCGCTCAACTCATCGGATTTGAAGAAGAAGTGCCCGAAGCATTTACAGTTTCCGGAAAGGGAGAAGTGAAAATCTCTTCTCTTTTTTACAAGGAGGGTGAAAGTAGTCTGGAATGGGACTTTCAGCCTGGTTCTACGCTGGACATTCAAATTGCTCCTTTATCGTTGAATGCGAGAAATGAGAAGCAATTTGGCATTACCTTGTGGATTTATAATGAGAAACCGCAGCAGGATTCTATTCGTTTTGAGTTTCTGAATAAGGCAGGAGAAGTCTCTTATTGGTTCTCTTATCGTTTACAGGCAGCAGGTTGGCGGGCTTGTTGGATCTCTTTTGAGTATATGCAAGGAGATAAGAAAGATAAGAAAATCGTAGCCTATCGACTGGTTGCCCCGCAACGGAAAGGACGTATCTTTCTTGATCGTTTGACTTTCCCCGAAAAGAAAATGAATCTTCGTACTACTCCCGACCAGCAGTTGCCTGCCAATAATGGATTGTCTAATCGTGACCTATGGCATTGGTGTCTCGTGTGGAAATGGGAACAACAGTCGTATGATATCCCTCTGCCTTCTAAATTGTCAAGCGAACAAAAGAAAGAATTGAAGACTATCGAACAACGTTTGACTGACTTTCTGGAAGTGAAAAAGGCTCCGCAAGGACCGATTAATGCTGCCTATAAAACATTTGAGAAAGCGGCTATCAGTCCATCCATCGCCGGAACGGGATTTATAGGAACTCCTATTGTTGCTCCTGATGAACAGGACAAGAAGAAAGGAGAAATGTCATGGAACGATATTGAAACGATGCTTTCCGGCTTTGCCTATGATGCTTATTATAACCAGAACGAAACATCAAAGAAAAACTACTTTACTGTATTCGACTATGCTATCGATCAGGGATTTGCATACGGTAGCGGTATGGGTACCAATCATCATTATGGTTATCAGGTACGTAAGATATATACAACTGCCTGGCTGATGCGTGATGCTATCTATAAACATCCTCATCGGGATGCTTATCTCTCCACATTGCGTTTTTGGGCGGCTCTGCAAGAAACTCGTCAGCCATGCTCTCCAACACGTGACGAATTGTTGGATTCCTGGCATACGTTATTGATGGCGAAATTTATTTCCGCTATGATGTTTCCCGATGCAAGAGAACAGGCGCAAGCGTTGAGTGGTTTGTCACGTTGGCTATCTTCTTCTTTGCGTTATACTCCGGGAACGATCGGTGGTATAAAGGTAGACGGTACGACTTTCCATCATGGCGGTTTCTATCCGGGATATACCACTGGAGTACTTGCGACTGTAGGAGAATATATTGCATTTACCAATGGTACAAGCTTTGAACTGACAGAAGATGCGCGCAAACACATGAAATCAGCCTTTATTGCTATGCGCAATTATTGCAATTTCTATGAATGGGGCATCGGAATCAGTGGCCGTCATCCTTTTGGAGGGAAGATGGGAAGCGATGATATCGAAGCATTTGCCAATATCGCTTTATCCGGCGATTTGTCCGGTCAGGGAAATACGTTTGATCGTGGTCTGGCTGCCGACTATTTACGTCTGATACGCAATAGTGATACTCCGAATGCGCGTTTCTTCAAGAAGGAAGGTATTCAACCGGCACAGGCTCCACAGGGATTCTTCGTTTACAACTATGGTTCGGCAGGCATTTTCCGTCGTGCGGACTGGATGGTGACATTGAAAGGGTATACCACTGACGTATGGGGCTCTGAAATTTATACGAAAGATAACCGTTACGGACGTTATCAGAGTTATGGCTCCGTGCAGATTATGGGGAAAGGAAATCCCGTGTCACGTGCCGGAAGCGGTTTTGTGCAGGAGGGATGGGATTGGAACCGTTTGCCGGGTACAACTACCATTCATTTGCCTTTCAACTTGCTTGATAGCCCATTGAAAGGAACGACTATGGCACGCTCCAAAGAGAATTTCTCCGGAAGCAGTTCTTTAGATGGTAAAAATGGAATGTTCGCTATGAAGTTGGCAGAACGGGATTATGAGAATTTTACACCGGACTTTGTGGCCCGTAAATCCGTATTCTGTTTTGATAACCGGATGGTTTGCCTGGGAACAGGTATTTCGAACTCCAATGCGGATTATCCTACGGAAACGACTCTTTTCCAGACAAAATATAATGGTAAGGAGCCCAAAGTAGGAGAGGATAGCTATTGGCTTCATGATGGCTATGACAATTATTATCATGTAGTGGACGGAACCATTCGCTCACAGGTGGCAGAACAGGAATCACGGCACGAAAAGACACGTGAAGTAACTAAGGGAAAATTCTCTTCTGCCTGGATAGAACATGGCAAGGCGCCGAAAGAGGGGACTTATGAATATATGGTTTTGATACAACCTTCTGTTTCTGATCTTGACGAACTGCGTAAAACTTCTCCATACGAGGTGTTGCAACGCGATCAGACTGCTCACGTTGTTTATGATAAAAAGACAGGTATCACGGCGTATGCTGCTTTTGAAGCTTATCAGCCTGCCGCTGATAAAGTGTTCGTGGCTATTCCTGCGGAAACAATGGTGATGTATGCAAAGGAATCTGATAAGGGTATCCGTTTAAGCGTCTGTGATCCGAATCTGAATATAGAAGAGAAGACGTATACAACGAAAGAGCCCAGTCGTCCTATTACTAAGGAGATACGGCTTAAAGGGCATTGGACATTGACAAGTCCGATGGAAAATGTCCGGTTGGAACAGCAGGGAGAGCAGACCGTACTGACGGTAACTTGTCAGCATGGACAGCCGGTTGAAATGCTCATGGAAAATAAATAATTAGTGAATAAGATAAGAGAAAATAAGAATTTAAAGAGAGGGTATTAGTTATCATGTTTCTATGAAAAAAGAGAAGACCGGTTCGTGTTGAGCCGGTCTTCTTTGTATGTACAAGGTGCGTTGAGCACTTTCTTTTCTTGTTACTTATTCAGTCTCCATTCGAAACCGTCTTTAGTATCTTTGATTTCAAATCCGAGTGCTGTCAGTGTGTTGCGGATTTCATCGGAAGTAGCCCAGTCTTTGTTGGCTTTCGCTTTCATACGTTGTTCCAGTAGCATATCTACTACCTTACCGTAGGCTGCTTCACGGCCATCAGAAGAACCTTTTTCTTCTTTCAATCCCATGATGTCGAAGCTGAACAGATGGAATGTTTCTTTCAGGTCTTTCAGGTCTTCGGCGGAGATGGTGGCATTGCCGGCAATGATATTGTTTATAATGCGGGCGCCTTCGAAAAGCTGTGCGATGACAATCGGTGTATTCAAATCGTCATTCATTGCTTCGTAGCATTTGGCGCGCAGTTCTTTCACGTTGATTCCCTCTGAAGTTGCCGGTGCGGGAGTAATCTTATCCAATGCGTCAATGGCTTCCATCAGACGTTGCAGCCCTTTTTCGGATGCTTGCAGTGCTTCATTGCTAAAGTCTACCGTGCTGCGGTAATGAGCTTGCAGGATGAAGAAACGGATTGTCATTGGTGTGTAGGCTTGCGCCAGCAGCTTATGAGTACCGGTGAAGAATTCGTCCAGAGTGATGAAGTTACCAAGTGATTTACCCATCTTGGTTCCGTTGATGGTAATCATGTTGTTGTGCATCCAGTAGTGAACCATGTCGTCGCCTTGTGAAGCTACCGATTGTGCGATTTCACATTCGTGGTGAGGGAAAATCAAGTCCATTCCTCCTCCGTGAATATCGAAGTGTTCACCCAGGTATTTGCGTCCCATAGCAGTACATTCGGCGTGCCATCCGGGGAAACCGTCGCTCCATGGAGACGGCCAGCGCATGATATGTTCAGGTTGTGCCTTTTTCCAAAGGGCGAAGTCGGCGGGATTGCGTTTTTCGCTTTGTCCGTCGAGGTCACGGGTGGTATTCAATACGTCGTCCAAATTACGTCCGGAAAGTTTTCCGTAATGGTGATCTTTGTTGTATTTGGCTACATCGAAATAAACGGAGCCTTCGCTTTCATAGGCGTATCCGGCATCCAAAATCTTCTGTACCAGTTGGATTTGTTCAATGATATGTCCTGAAGCATGTGGCTCAATGCTTGGAGAAAGTACATTCAACGCTTCCATTGCTTTATGATAGCGGTTCAGGAAATATTGAACAACCTCCATTGGTTCCAACTCTTCCAGACGTGCTTTCTTGGCAATCTTGTCTTCTCCGTCATCGGCATCATGTTCCAGATGACCTACATCGGTAATATTTCGTACGTAGCGTACTTTATATCCTAGGTGGGTGAGATAGCGGAATAACACATCGAAGGTTATAGCCGGACGGGCGTGTCCTAAATGGGCATCTCCGTAAACAGTCGGTCCGCACACATACATGCCTACATGAGGTGCATGAAGCGGTACGAACAACTCTTTCTTTCTATCTAAGGTGTTGTAAATGGTAAGTTGATGTTCCATAACATTTTATATTTGTTTTATTGGAACTGCAAAGTTAGTATAAAATCTGAATATGCGCTCTATCTTTGATGAGTTGATTTTAGCTCTTGAGCTGTTTTACTGGTAATATTATTAGTTTCCCGGTATGAAACTAAAAGTTTCACACCGAGGAACCAATGGTTTCATTACGGGAAACCAAAGGTTTCTCACCGAGAAACTAAAATTTTGTCGGCATGAAAGTAAATGTTTGGTTATTGTTGACTGCAAAACTTATCAATAGCTTCTGCTACACCGTCTTCTTCGTTGCTTAGAGTGATGTAATTTGCTGCTTTTTTTACAGGTTCTTGTGCATTTCCCATAGCAATTCCCAGTCCTGCAAACTTAATCATGGATAAGTCATTATAGCCATCTCCCATTGCTATGACTTCTTCTCGTGCTACTCCTATTTCTTTCAATAAGACAGCAAGAGAAAGAGCTTTGTCAATTCCTTGCGGAACTAATTCGAGGAAATAGGGTTCTGAACGGAAAACGTTAATATGTCCTTGTAGCCGGAGACTAAGTTCTGCTTCAAGCGGAATGAGTTTATCTGCGTCTCCCACGATGAGGCATTTGGCTACAGGAAGCGTGATCTCTGTGAGGAAGTCGTTTGTTTCCCGTACTGCCATTTTATTGAGAAAGGCCTCTTTCTGTACGTATGGGTCTTGAGAGTTTTCTGTTATTATATCTGCTCCGTCATAGGTTAATATACTTAGTTGGTGGGTACGGGCACATTCGTAGAGCATCGGAACAACTTCATTAGGTAACACATTTTCATATACCATCTCTTTTGTTTCCCAATTGATAATTTCACCTCCGTTATAGGAAAGGATGAAACCTCCGAATTCGTTCATCCGTAATTCGTTGGCTAATGGTACAATACCATAAGTAGGTCGTCCGGAAGCTAATACGAGTCGTATTCCTTGCTCTTGTATACGTATTAGAGTTTCCCTGTTGCGGGGAGTGATTTCTTTTTTAGAATTGGTGAGTGTGCCGTCAAGGTCGAGCACGATAAGTTTGTATTTCATGTAGCGTTGTTTTGGGTGCAAAGATAGATTAAAAAAGTTTTTCCGCAAGGTGGTGGGGGAAAAGATGTGGCTTTAGCTAAGCCAGCCATCGTTTGTTCAACTTGGCAGATGTTTTTGTAAAGTATTGAATATTAATAAAGGAGCTTCAGATCTGAGTCGTCGTGCTGTCATGCATCAGATGCAGGGACTTTCTTTTTGAACCAGACTCGTATTTTTCGGATGTAGTAGCTTCTCCTGTTTCTGATTTCTTGATTGATGATATGACATTTAGATAAATAAAAGCCGCATAACTTTCGTTATGCGGCTTTTATTATTAAACTGGTAAAAGAGTTTTATTCAATTGTTGCTCCATAACCAGCTACATCGCTAGCTAATGTAAATATACCATTTACATAATCATATTGAGTAATAGGAGCTGTTGCGTGCTTGGTTATGTTATTACCGCTTGTTGGTTCTTTAACTAAAGAACTTGTATGATAATAATTCCAATTTTTGGTTAAGCCATATACGATATTGTCGGTTACATCTATTTGAGGTGTGCAACTTTCTAAGAAAGAATAATAGTAGGAACCGAATTCTGCTTCCGGACTTACGTCAAAGATATTCTTGCTTATAGTCAATGATGTTCCTTTTTGATATCTGAAGAATATATTGCTACCTATCATGTTGACAAAAGTATTATTTATAATTTCGGCAGAAAGTACACCATCTGATAAAGGTATATTACCAGTAGCCCAGTTTAATATTTGCACGCCTTCTTGAGGTGTCTGGCTATACACTATATTGTTCTTGAAGTTGAAAGTTTTATAATCTCCTAAATTGAAGCCTTTATATATATTTATCAAGGCAATTTTGATAGCATTAACTTCAATACGAGTGTCTTGAACAGAGATGTTGTCTATACCAAAGTAAGTCTTTTGTGCTGCATCGTAATAAATTGGTTTCAAGACATTCGCAATCAGACAGTTGTCAATGCAGATGTCAGTAAAGTCTCCCTTGCTGATAACGCCTGCATTATTTATAAAATAACCAGCATTGCTACCTCCATTGAGATCACTTAAATCTATTTTTATATTCTTAAAAAGTAGCTTTCCTTTGCATGATTTCCAGCAATTAATAGGACGAAGTGTTACTTGCTCGTCATCATATCGACCGATGATAATAACATCATTGCTGATTGATTTTACTCCGGTTGTGGTAAAATTGTGTGCTGTACCTGTGAGGAACAGTATAACAGGTTTACTCATTGTAGCACTAAAGTAAGTGTCAAGTGCCACATCGGCATCTGTTGCATCCAATATTTGTATGTCAGCATCTGAATAAATTTGGTTGTTGATGGTGATGCCGCCGATAGTAATGTCTTTACCATGATCAAAATCGGCTTTATAATCCGTACGATTCTTAATACTAACCTGAATCTTTGCAATCATAGCATACTTTCCACTTGTTGCCAATATCGCAATATCAGTACTGTTATCAGCTGTTGCACGAGTCATCATCTTTGCGCTTGATGCAGGGGCAGTAACAATCAATACATTTTCTTTTCCAGCTTCCTTAGAGAATTTAGCACTCCATCCTTCTGGAGCAGTAATCATTGTATTTTTTACTCCTCTCATGGTCATGGTAAATTCTTTCGTTTCACCTGCAGAAAACTCTTGTATTTGTTCTAAATCTTCAGCCGCAAAACTACATTCAAAGTCGCTGATGATAGGGATACGTATGGTTGGAGCATCCTCACCCGCAAGTACTAAGACCAGTTCGTTGTTTTCTACTGTTACACTCTTGAAGTTTTTGTCTTCTGCCGGAGCGGAACCGTCACCAGTTGCGCTGACTTTGTCAGTAGTTCCTTCTTTGTATATATATTCATAGTTTTTTCCTTCATCATAGCTAACCTGCCAGTAGCCTTCACTATCTACATTAAATGTAGGAGTCTTGCCACTCTCTCCATTAGCTTTCACAGGTTGTCCGTTTACAGTCAGACGCTCCGGAGTTTCATTTTTGTTGTAAAGAACAGTCCAGTAGCCTTCTGAATCGATACCGATAATAGGGCATAACAGGTTATTATCGTTTTTCATATATAGATTTACTGTTTTTCCATTGCTCAAAGTGAGTGTGTAGGAATCAGACTTTTCCTCTATATTAGTAATAAATGTTCCTTCATTATAAAGTTCGCGAAGAGCTTCTGTGTTACTATTTATATCACGTACTTGTGTCTCGAGTGCGGTAACGCGCTTTTTCAGTGCGTCTACATCATCTTCCAAATCGTCAATGTTGGTACATGCTACCAGGCATACAGCCAATAACATGAACATACTCCATACTTTTTTCATGATTATATTGTTTTAAAGTTATTATTTTAAAGAGGATAGCCAGGAAGGAACATATCCCAAACGTTTACGTAATTGAGCCTCATAGAGTGAATATGGTTCCACAGCAGTTCCGTTACTTTCGAGTCGCTTCATTTGAGTAGCATCAAAATCTAAAGGACTTCCGTGGAAACCGACAATGATAGGAGGCATAAATTTCCACCAAAAGCCGTTACTATCCCACCAGGTAAATTTACCTTCTGTATCGATGTCCTGGTCTGTTTGTGCATTTGTTGCATAGAAATTCCATATTGTCAGATTCTCCATGTGATTTGGCATTTGAGCAGAGTCTCCTCCTTGTCTCCAATGCATGAAACCGCCAGTACAGCAGTCAATCAATGTTGCACGTGGCTGTGTAGCATGTGATTCAAAGCAAGAATCATCTCCCCATTTCACATTCCATATTACAGCACCCATGCTTTGCTTTGAAACACCGCAAGCGTGATATTGACCAACGTTTGTTTTATATTCCATCAATGTGCTTTCACCTTCTCCTTTTCTAAGTGTGTAGCCATTGCTGCTTTCAGTTACTTTTCCAATAAAGATACGGGAAGAAGCTTGCGAGCGGATAGAAGCATGTCCACGATTACCACCAATAGTGATGTCATAAGCAGAACAATTGGCAGAACTTGTGATTGACATGGCTTCACTAACACTTTCAAAATTAACCCGGCGCATCCATGAATTGGTCAGACGTACAAAATCGATAAGCTTAAAACCACCGTCATCTATGTCAGAGCCGTGATGAATAAACTTCTCTTTGGCATGTCCTTTAAATGTAAGGTCTTCTACGCCAACATTGGCATAATTGGCGAATTTATGTACATTCCATCCCCAATCTTTATTAATAGCATGCATGATGGGTTCTTTAAAGGTAATACTGTTACCACTAATCTTTTCAATCTGATGGTATTCGAATATTTGAATACCATTTGTTTTGATATTGGGAGTAATGCCTTGTTGTACCTTAATATCTTGCCATTGATAAGGCGATAGTTCGGAATTAATAACATCATTATCCGTGTTTCCCAACTTGGGGGTTCCCAGTACGAGACATACCCAACTGCCCGCACTTACTCCTGTTAAACTGGCCGTTATGGTTTTGCTGCCTATGGGAGCGTCTTCAGTGATAGCACCAATTGATTCTCCTAATCCTGTATTATGTTTGAACTCCATCATAACAGGAGCATTCCACATTTCCTCAGTAGGTTTGGGAGAATTATTTGCAGCAGTCATTTCGAGTGTTGTTTTGTTTCTTCCGGCTCCTTTTAAAACAATATCACTCATCGATATACGAATCCTGCGATCCTTAGAATCCTCATCTTGTAGAATATAATTCCCTTCTGGGAAGTAGATAATAGCTTTAGCGTTTTCCTTAATATATCGATCTGTCATATTATTGAGATCTTCTTGCTTTGTTTCTCTTGCTATTTTTTCCAGTACCTTCATGAAAGCTGCTCTGTCAGATTTGCCGTCGTTGGGGATAGCCCCATATTGGGGATCTGTAACATCGTATACCTTATATCCTTGTGCTATTAATGTTTCTATTTCAGGAGGTGCTATTTCACCATGTTTATATCCGGCGTATGAAAAGTCCAATAATACATTCTGTTGATCTGCGTTTACAAATTGTTGCCAGGCTTCTGCTCCGGTTTCATTGGAAAGTTGTTTCACTTCAATAGAAACAATACGGATATAATTCTTTGATGAAGTAAGTACAATCTTAATTGTTTCTTCTACGTCTTTTACAACAGTTGCTTGTGGTGTGATAGTTAATAAGTTCTCGGATAAAAGAACATCCCATCCTTTAGGAGCTTGTATTGCAGCTTGTTGCACGTCATTCTGTTCTACTTTATACTCTTTATGGCTCTCATTGGGGGCAAAAACTTGCACAGCTTGTTCACTGTCAGCATCATTGAGACCATAAATGATTAGTCCGAAGCTGTCGTCTACTGGGAAAGTATATGTTTTTTCACCATCAGCTAGGGTGAATGAGAAAGTATGGTTTGCTTCATTATATTCTACCTTACTGAATATGCTGGTTCCTCCCTGACTTCCACCTTCGGCCTTAGTTCCTAAGCTTGTATATGTTTGTCCATTATCGTAACTCACTTGCCAATATCCACTGGAAGATACGCTGATTAATGGAGTTGCCACCACATTGCCTTCTCCATCACGGGGCCATGCTGATACTTTCTCTCCATCGACTCCTGGTAGGTATTTGAAATCTGTATCATTACTTGTTTTATATATCCAGTAGCCTTCTTCGTCTACGGAAAATTCAGGGACAGACGCTTGTACTGCTTCACTCTCCATGACTTTAATGCTTGTTCCGTCACTAAGTTCCAGCAAATATCCTAAACCATCTTTGGTCGGAGTAATTCCGATAATGATTTTGTTTTTTTGCATAAGGGCTTGCAGACTGGCAAATGAAGTATTCAGTCCTTCCGTTGCTTTTTCCAAAGCAGCGACACGGTCTTTCAGAGAATTGATGTCTGCTTCCAGGTCGTCTGTTTTTTGGCATGATTGCATGATTGCCAACATGCTGCAAATACCAAATAGTAATAGGTAGGTAATGCTCCTGTTTTTCATACATTTATTATTTCGGGTTATTTATAATTTTCACAGTGGCAAAGGTAACTGGATAAAATAAGAGTGTATGGATAAAAAAATTCAGGAATACGATGAAATAATACATTTTACACACCTCTGTGATAGATTGAGGCTTTATGTATTATTAGAGCAGGTCTACCCATTGCTCATTGCTTAATATAGGCAATGACTCACTGTCGGCAACAAATGTTTCCGCCAGTTTTCGTTTCTCATCTTGCAGATGCAGAATCTTTTCCTCAATGCTGTTTTGTGTAATGAAGCGATAGGCAATCACCTGTTTGTCTTGACCGATACGATGGGCACGGGCGATGGCTTGCGATTCGGCGGCAGGATTCCACCAGGGATCTATGATAAATACATAGTCGGCTTGTGTAAGATTGAGTCCCACACCCCCTGCTTTTAGTGAAATAAGGAATGCCTGAACATCTTTTTGCTCGGTGAAATGGGCGATTTCGGAAGGCCGGTTGTTGGTTGCTCCTGTTAATAGGGCATATTTCCAGCCTCGTTCTCGGAAAGCTTCAGCCAAGACCTCCAGATGTTTGACGAATGAAGAGAAAATTAGGACTTTGTGTCCTTCGCTTTGTAATGTATCGAATGTTTCGATTATCTGTGCGGTTTTTCCGGATGTTCCGGTATAATCAGGAAGAATGAGTTGCGGATGACAAGAGAGTTGTCGTAAACGCAAAATGCCATTTAGTACACTAAATGAATGGAGCCTGTTCGTACTTTGAGGGTGCTGGAGAAGTATGTTTCGCAGGCTGTTTTTCTCCTGTTCGTAACACGTGTTCTGCTCTTCAGTCATGTCGCAGTAGATTGTTTCTTCCGTAAGTTCAGGAAGTTCCGGAGCTACCTCTTTCTTGCTTCTGCGGAGGATGAATGGGGCAGTCAGTTGTTGCAACTGCACTCGTACGCGTTCGTTTCCCTGGCGAATCGGCATTATGAACTGCTTTTGGAAAGCACTTTCCGTGCCCAGTAAGTCCGGTTGTATAAAATGAAATTGAGCCCACAGGTCCTTTAATGAGTTTTCGATAGGAGTACCTGTTAGTGCGAGTCGGTGTTTGCTTTGCAGTTGAATTGCCGACCGGAAGGTGAGCGATTCGCTATTCTTGATATTCTGGCTTTCATCGAGCACAACGTATTCGAAACGGTAGGAAGAGAGTATATCAATGTTATTTCTCATCATGCCATACGTAGTAAAGATCAAGTGAAAATGACCGAAGAATTTTTCCGGACGTTTCTTGTCTATAGCCACGGTGTTGTTGTATTCCATCATTGAGAGCCCTGTAAAGCGCTTGGCTTCCCGTCGCCAGTTGTGAAGTAGCGATGTGGGGACTACAATTAGGGTAGCGGGTTGTTTGGGAGCGGATGGCTTATATATGTACTGTAGCAGGGTAAGAGTCTGAAGAGTCTTCCCGAGTCCCATGTCATCTGCCAGGCATCCGCCAAATCCTTGTTTATGGAGGTGTACCATCCACGAGAATCCTTTCTGCTGATAGGGGCGTAACGTTGCTTTAAGCGTTCTTGGTACGGCAACGTTATGTATTTGCTGCTTCGCGGGGAATTTTTTCACTCCATCCTCACCCAAAGCTGTCTGTACGGCACCTATAAATGCATGTTTCAACCGAATTCCTTTTTCTGTTTGTACTCCCATCTCCAGTAAGTTCGCATATTTGCTGAACCACTCTTCAGGCAGGAGAATCATACGCCCGTCAGGTAGCAGATATTCCCGCTTTTCTTCGAGGATATGTTTGCGGAAACGTGAAAAAGGAATGCGCAGATTACCGATAACAACAGTGATGTGCAGTTCAAACCAGTCAACCTCATCGTCGCAGCTTTGCTCGATGCGTATCTCATCCAGACAATATAATGCATTCCCTACATTACTGGTAAGGTGAAAGGATTGCTGCAACATCTCCCGATGATTGTTGATCCATTCGACAATTGTCTTTTCCGGAGCTTTGGCGGATAGTTGGAAGTGTGTGGCATTGAGTTGTTGCAGACCGGCATTCGTTAAGAGTTGGACTGCTTGTTCTTCCACTGTGATATTACGTCGGAAAAAGCCGATTTCACCGGATGTTTTCCGATAAATGATTTTCTTCATTTCATTAGCACTATCTGGTGCAAATGTCTGGTCTCCATAGCGGAAGACAAGTTGCAATGCTTGTCCGTTGTATGTGGCATCTTCGAATGAGAGAACAGCCTCACAGGTACATTCTTCTTCAGTAATATTCAAACCGTGAGTCTCGATATCGTGATAACGTGCAATTGGAATAACGATGTTGTCTATGTATTTCTCAATCTGCAAAGCGTCTACGCTAATCGATCTTTTCTTTGTGAAAGGTAAGATACGTGCGCTTTCAATGTGCGGAAAGAAATATAACTCCATTCCCAATAATAGAGTGGCCGGTGAGGAGGTCAGTACAACTACCGGTTTTAACTCACTCAAAGAGAACGGTTGCCCTTCATAATAACACTGCAACTGATAACGGAACGTTTTACTGTCAACATGAAACGTTACGCGAATTTCTACGTCGTGAGGGTTGATATGATAAATATGATGGGCGTATAAGATTTTGCTACCGGCTTGTTTCTGATAAAAAGGCAGTCCATTTTCCCGTATCAACGCCAGCATCTCCAACAGCTTCTTTTCGATGAACGGGCGAATATTATTTTTAATTCGTTCCGGATCTTCGGATAGCTTATGTAGAAAGCGTGATACTGTTTTTTCACGGGAGTAGAGGCCCATCAGATACTTTTCTGTATAGTATGAAGCGATATCGATAGCTTGTCTTTCCGCTTCGCTCATTATGCTCATAGCTTCCGGAGAGGCGTGAAACGCTTGCTCCACTAATTGCAAGGTGCCATCGTTCAGCCTTTCCGCAATATACGGAATCAGTAATATGCCGAGTATCGGATGCTCTGTGAAAACGATTATAACTTGTCCGTTAGTTGGTCTCTCTTTCATTCTCTTTTAGGCTTTAACTGACAAAGATACGGGAAAATACTTAATTTTGCAGCATGATAGAGGAAAACAAACGCGTATTGCTTGGAATGAGTGGCGGTACAGATAGCTCTGTTGCTGCTATGCGATTGCTGGAAGCCGGTTATGAAGTAATCGGGGTAACCTTTCGTTTTTATGAATTGAATGGTTCGACAGAATACTTGGAAGATGCCCGTAATTTGGCAGAACGTTTAGGAATACGGCATATAACATACGATGCCCGTGAGATATTTGCCCAGCAGATTATTGAATATTTTGTGCAGGAATACCTGGCAGGACGTACTCCGGTTCCCTGTACCTTGTGCAATAATTATCTGAAATGGCCTTTACTTGCTAAGATTGCCGATGAAATGGGACTTTTTTATATTGCTACCGGACACTATGCGCAGAATATACAACTAAATGAAACCTTTTATATAACATACGCCGCCGATTCGGATAAGGATCAAACCTTCTTCTTATGGGGATTGAAACAGGATATTCTTAATAGGATGCTGTTGCCGATGGGCGATATTACAAAAGCTGAAGCCCGTTCCTGGGCTGCTGAACATGGTTTTCGAAAGGTGGCAACCAAAAAGGATAGTATTGGTGTCTGTTTTTGCCCGATGGACTATCGGACCTTTTTAAAAGACTGGTTGGTCAGAAATGGTCAGATGTCGGTCAGTAATAGTGAGGCATCAATCAACAATAGTCAGACATCGGGCAGCGATAAACAGACTTGGTCTGACAGAATCAGAAGAGGAAGATTTGTCGATGAAAAGGGGAACTTTATTGCCTGGCATGAGGGCTATCCCTTTTATACTATTGGGCAGAGACGCGGTTTGGGCATTCATCTGAATCGTCCTGTATTTGTGAAAGAGATTGATCCTGAAAATAATGAAGTAATGTTGGCTTCTCTTTCATCGTTGGAAAAAACAGAAATGTGGTTGAAAGATTGGAATCTTGTAAATCAGGAGCGTACTTTAGGACGCTCTGACATAATTGTGAAGATACGCTATCGCAAGCAGGAAAACCATGGTACGATTACCGTCACATCGGATCATTTACTGCACGTGCAGCTTCATGAACCATTAACAGCCATTGCTCCCGGACAGGCTGCTGCATTCTATGGAGACGGATTGCTACTAGGAGGAGGAATCATAGTCAATGCCCGTTAATCTTACATATTGGGAAGATGAACGCTCTGACGCAAGTTTTTTAAAACAAAACTTAGCTTGCTAATCGACATAACTAAGGCACGGATTACACGAATAAACAAGGAAAGAGAATAAACTTATCCATGTAATTCGTGTAATCCGTGCCTGAAAGAAATCGGAGAGTTGTTTTGACGCTCTCTCCT
>ERZ773173.801-NODE-801-length-33851-cov-4.992810_pt1 | contig 33851 bp, 29 predicted proteins | sample MGYA00580535_ERZ773173 | MGnify/ENA primary metagenome ERZ773173 (study PRJEB29015, sample SAMEA2737856) | human gut metagenome | biome: human gut; feature: human-associated habitat; material: faeces | place: China | collected 2012 ...
GTGATGGACATTTGAGCCATAGTAAATCCTCCTTCCTTTGATATTTCACTAATGCTATTATATAATAATAGATAGTGAACATCAAGGCGCATTGAGGTAACTTATGGATAACAGATATCATCGGCATAACCGGCGCTTTGCCTGTAGTATCGGGGAAGTATCCTCAGCAATTATCCAAAAGTATATCGAAAACCAAGGACAATGCGTCTCTACGAACAAGGCTCCTCCCACTGCCTAAAGGCAGTGGATTTCCGCCCAAACTATGTTGGAGATATTTTTTATGAAGCACCATCGCATCCTTTACCGGGCGCTGAGCGCGCTCCTTTGCCTTGGACTCTGCGCCCAGCTGACCGCCTGCGGTAAGAAACCCGTTCCCAAGCCCGGCTCCTCCGGGCCGTCCGCGCCGTCCGTGTCGAAAAGGGTCTATGATGACAGCCTCATCACCGAGGTCTATGACGAGGAGGACTCCTTCACCGACGAATACGGCACGGAATATTCCTACATCTGTCACGTTCCGCAGCTGGAGGCCGACACGCCGGAGGCCAAGGCCATCACAACTGGGAGATCATGGAGAGCTTCGGAAATGACGTGCAGGCCACGCTGGACGCCGCCGAATCGGGAGAAACGCCCAACTCTCAGTACATGGAGGTCACATGGCAGAGCTATTGGAACGACAGCCTGCTGAGCCTTTCCATCCGCGTGTTGGGCTGGACCAGCGACCTCATCGACTACGCGGTATATCACTACGATTTTGAGACCGGCCAGCGGCCGGACAACCTGGAGCTTCTGGACCGCTTCCACGTGGACGAGGGTGACTTTATCGCCGCCCTGCGCCGGGGCGCGGCCCGGCAGTTCGATTCCCATTACGCCCCCTGGGGCACGGGAGGCCTTTCGCCGGAGGATGAAAACTACGGCGGCATCGCCATTGACTTAGCGGCACTCCGGGCGTGGACGGCGGCAGCGGAAAACTTCTCTCTGGATCTCGCCATGTTCTGCCCCAACGGGGACGGCACCTTCACCGCCTTCCAGCCCGTCGCCTCCATCGCGGGGGGCAGCGGGTGGTATTATGAGCCGGTGCTCGTGGAGCCCGGCCCCGGCGACTGGGCGGACGGCGGTCCCCAGTCCGAGGACGCTTTCGTGTCCGCCTGGCTCACCGATGACGGCGTATCGGTCTCTTTTTCCAAGAGCCAGTCGAGGGATTTCCCGGACAGCGAGACCTACCGCAGAGCCTACGGCTTCGCGTATGACACGGAGTACCCCGTAGCTGGGTGCTACGGCGACTATCAGGACATTTTCGTAGGTGCCAGCGGACAGGATTTCTGCCCCTATGTGTTCCTTCTGACCACGGACGGCACGGTGGAGTACATCGACATCTTCGGCGGTCTCTGGCATGGATGCCTCTGCTCCGGCGGCCCGCTCTACGGTTTCCGGGACATCGTGGGCTTTGAGTCCGGTGTCTATGAGGACGGCTTCGGCGGCGGCTACGAGACCGTGTACGCCGTGGACAAAAACGGCAGGAAATAACGATATGCCCGCCTGTATCACGGCGCAGGGGAACGCCATGCCCAGCTACGCAGCCGGAAAGTGGTGCGCCAATGTGTATCACAGCGTGGCCAGCGGTGCCTCCTATGAGGGCGTCTACTATCTGAGCATCCACGAAAACGGTCTCGTGGAGATCAACGACGTTATCGTGAGCATCGACGCGCCCCTTCAGATCGCCGGCTACTGCACCTATTTAGGCACCACGGAACTGGGCATGGTCTACCAGTTCGGCCTTTACAGTGGCGACCAGCTCCGGGAGGGCACCTTCGCCCTTGACCTCTACAACACGGATTACGGCGAGATGACCGTTACGCCCATCTCCGGCGTCAACCTCTTTGACGCTCCCGAGGGCGGCTGCACCGTCTTTACCCGGCTGTAACGCCAAGCACAGGCTGTTTTTAGGAAAAGTGCTGCGGTTCAAATGAACCGCAGCACTCTTTTTGAAAACAATTGCTTGCACTCCGGCAGGTACAAGGTTATAATCCCAAGCAGTAAGTTTCAACAAAGGATATCCCGTTTTGCGAAGGAGCGCACATTCTATGAAAATCATTGTAACAGACGGCTACGTGGAAAACCCCGGCGACCTGAGCTGGGCCCCGCTGGAAGCCTTGGGCGAGGTGACGTACTACGACCGCATCGGCCTGAGCGATGAGGATGAAACCATCCGCCGGATCGGCGACGCAGAAATCGCCGTGATCAACAAGGCGCCGGTGTCCCGCCGGGTCATCGACAGCTGCCCCAACCTGAAGTTCATCGCAGTGATGGCCACCGGCTACAACGTGGTGGACGTGGCTTACGCCAAGGAAAAGGGCATCCCCGTGTGCAACGTGCCCAACTACGGCGGCTATTCCGTCAGCCAATTCACCATCGCCCTGATGCTGGAGGCCTGCCTGCACATCGGCCACCATGACCGCACCGTCCACGAGGGCAAGTGGCAGAACAGCCCGGACTGGTGCTACTGGGACTATCCTCTCATCGAGCTGACGGGCAAGACCTTCGGTCTGCTGGGCTGCGGCCGTATCGGGATCCACACCGCCGAGGCCGCCAAGGGACTGGGGATGCACGTCATCGCCTACAACCGCTCCCAGTCTCAGGCCGCTAAGGATCTGGGGGTGGAATTTGTGGATCTGGACGGCCTGTTTGCCCGGTCCGACGTGCTGGCGCTCCAAATGCCCTTAGCGGACTTCAACGTGGGCATCATCAACAAGGCAAACATCGCCAAAATGAAGGACGGCGTTATCATCCTCAACAACAGCCGGGGGCAAATGGTGGTGGAGCAGGATCTGGCGGACGCTCTGAACAGCGGCAAGGTGGCCTTCGCCGGGCTGGACGTGGTCTCCACGGAGCCGATCCGGGCCGACAATCCCCTGCTGACGGCGAAAAACTGCATCATCACCCCCCATATGTCCTGGGGCTCTCAGGGCAGCCGCCAGCGGATCATGGACTGCACGGTAAACAATATCAGGGCGTTTCTGAATGGAACGCCGGAAAACGTGGTGAACCCGTAAGCCTTTTCAACGGGACATCTATTTTGAAAGGGGAACCTGACTATGGACAGCAAGACCCTGCAAACCCTCCGCCGGGACGCGGAGGACATCTGCCGCAGCGCCATTGAAGCCTCAGTGCCGGACGCCGCCATTCAGCGGGCGCTGGCCCAGCTGCCCCCCTGTCAGGGGCGGACGGTGCTGGTCTCCATCGGCAAAGCCGGGTGGCAGACCGCAAAAGCCGCTTACGACGCGCTGGGCAGCACCATCGAACACGGCGTGGTGGTGACGAAATATGGCCACAGCCAAGGCCCCATCGGCGGTCTGGCCATTTACGAGGCGGGCCATCCCGTGCCGGATGAACATTCCGTCCGGGCCACGGAAGCGGCGCTGGCGGCAGTCAGCGGCCTCAGCGCAAGGGACCGGGTGCTGTTTCTGGTGTCCGGAGGCGGCTCTGCCCTGTTTGAGCGCCCTCTGGTGCCTCTGGCGGAGCTGGAGGACATCACCGGCCAGATGCTGGCCTGCGGCGCGGACATCACCCAGATCAACACCATCCGCAAGCGGCTCTCCGGCGTCAAGGGCGGGCGGTTCGCCCAGCTCTGCGCCCCGGCCCATGTGTATGCCATCCTCCTCTCCGATGTCATCGGAGATCCCCCGGATATGATCGCCTCCGGCCCCGCCTATCCGGACAGCACCACAACGGCGCAGGCCATGGCCCTTGTGAGCCGGTACGGTCTGACCCTCAGCCCCCAGGCGCTGGACTTGCTGGAGCAGGAACCGCCCAAGGTGCTGGATAACGTCACCACGGTCATCACCGGCAGCGTGGCCCAGCTCTGCCGGGACGCGGCGGCCCGTGCGGAAGCACTGGGCTACCGGACCTGCCTTCTGACGGACCGGCTCCAATGTGAGGCCCGGGAAGCAGGCCGCTTCCTGTCCGCCATGGCGGGGACCCACGCCGGAAAGGGCGAAAAAACCGCCTATATCTTAGGCGGCGAGACGGTGGTCCATCTGACGGGCCACGGTCTGGGCGGACGGAATCAGGAATTGGCGCTGGCAGCGGCGGAAGGACTGGCAGGATTGGAAGCGGTGGTGGCCTCCGTCGGCTCTGACGGCACCGACGGTCCCACGGACGCGGCCGGCGGCATCACCGACGGCGCCACGGCGGACGCTCTGGCCGCTCTGGGCATTTCCATCGACCAAACGCTGGCGGACAACGACGCTTATCACGCCCTGAAAGCCTGCGGCGGGCTGATCGTCACAGGGCCTACCGGCACCAATGTCAACGACATCACCGTGCTGCTGGTGTGACCCCCTCCCCTGCCGATCCTCCCCACATATCGCAAAGAACTCCCGGAGTCCTTGTGTGTACAAGGGCTCCGGGAGTTTCTGCTGCACCACGGTTCGATCTTCAGGAGCCGCTTTTCAGCGGCAGCGTTCAGTCCTCCTGACTTTTTTCCATCATGATCTCCAGAATGGTCCGGTCGGTCTCCACCATGCCCGGGGTGCTGACCCGGCCCATATTGCGGATGGCCTGCTCGGGGGTAGCGCCGCAGATGCCGTCCGTGGACTGGAGGACTACATCGCTCATCGCCAGATAAGCGCACATCATGGCGGCGTTGGTGGCGGTGGCCAGCTTCAGCGCGCAGCCGATCTTGCCGCCGTCGCAGATCATGCCGGTGAGGTTGCCGCTCATATTGATGATGGCCTTGCCGATCTGCTCGTCCGTGCCGCCCATGAGCCACACCATAGCGGCCGCGGCAGCCGTGGCGGCGGAAACGCCGCAGCCGCAGGTAGCGGACAGCTTCCCGGTAAAGGACTTAATATAGACGTTCAGCACATGGGAGAAGGCCAGCGCCTTTTCCAGCATCTCGTTGGAGGCTCCCAGATGATGGGCCATCTCCACCACGGGGATAACGGCGGTGATGCCGTGGTTGCCGCTGCCGGCGCTGCTCATAACGGCGTAGGGACAGCCGCTCATGCGGCCCTCGGCGCTGCTGGCTACCCGCATCATGGTGCGGCTGAACAGGTTGTCCCCCATAGCGCCCTCCGTGACCTGCTTTTGCAGCGCGGCGGCGATGCCGATGCCAAGCCGGTGCTCCAGACCGAAGTCCGCCAGCTTTTCGTTCATCTCCATGCCGTCCAGCATAGGGGCCAGCTCCGCCTCGCTGCACTGATCCACCACGGCCCGGATCTCCGCTACCGTCATGGGCATCAGGCGGGCGTGGATGTCGTCCTGCGTACCGGTGCTGTATGCCTTCTCCAGCAGGACTTCATCATTCCGCTGGGTGAGGATGATATTGGAGTGGGTCCCCCGGATCTCGCTGATGCCGGTACCGGCCTCCGTGGTGACCTCCGCCCGGACATAAAGCTGCGCCTCGTCATGCTTGATCGCAACGGTGACACGGCGCGCCTCCGCCAGAGCGATGGCGTCGGCGGTGACGGTCTCATCAATGTCCGCCAGCAGCTGCAAGCCCTTCTCCGGGTTGCTCAGGCGGGCGCCCAGCGCGGCGGCATAGTTCAGGCCCACCCGGGGGAAGCCGGGAATTCCCACGCTCATGCCGTTTTTGTAGATGCCGGGGTTTACCTCCACCTTCACGGAGACGATGCTGCCCCCCACGGCATGATGGGCGTCCGCGGCGGCCAGAGCCACGCACACCGGCTCCGTGCAGCCAAGGGCCGGGACTACCTCCTGGCGCAGCAGTGTCAGCAGTTCTTCTTTGGTGATCATGGGAACGCTCCTCCTTCTTGTTTTTCAGATGCCATATATCAGATCGTCACAATAGAAAGCAGATTCCGTGCCAACTTCTTTTTTGACAAATTCTGCGATTTCTCTTGTAAAACCGCCCGGCCCATGATTAAATGGTTGAAGAAACTGGTCAAAGGAAGTGATTTTGTGGTGACCAAAAAGAAGATCTCCGTCATCGCCTTAGATCCCCGGGCAGGCAAGTCCTACGGCGAGGACATCGCCGGGCTGTTTTCCGATGTGGCGGATATTTCCGTCTTTTCCATGCTGGACGGCAGCGCCGCCGGTGTTCTGGAGCGGGCGGATCTGTTTGTAGCCTCCACGGACGCCTACGGCTCCCCGGAGGAGCTGGCCAAGCACATTCCACTGGACAGCCAGACCATGGCGATCGAGGTATCCTTCCGGTGGAGCGAGCTGCGGAAGCTGAAGGAGCTGCCCGCAGGCAGCAAGGTGCTGTTTGTCAACATGACCGAGACCATGGCCCGGGAGGCCATTGCCCAGCTGGAACAGTTCGGCATCACCCACATCCACTGGCTCCCCTTCTACCCCGGCGCGTCGCTGGATGAGGACGTTCATATCGCCGTGACCCCGGATGAGATGCGCTATGTCCCGCCGAAGATGGAAACGGTCATTGATATCGGCCAGCGGGTCTGCACCTCCGGCATGATGATCGAGATTGCCCTGCGGCTGGGACTGGAGTCCCTGCTGGAGGGGCCTGCTTTTCAGGAGTACGCCCGCAGCGTCGCCACCAGCAACTACAGCTTTGACCAGATGTTTGCCCGGTCCGTCCGTCTGGAAAGCCTATTCCATATTTTATTGGAGAGTCTGGAGGACGGCGTCATCGGCATCAACGAAAAGGGTGAGATCTTCGCCTGCAGCCGTCAGGCGGAGGATATGACCTGCGTCAGCGCGGCGCTGATCCAGGGAAAGCGGTGCGAGGAGGTCTTTCCCTATATCCCCTTTGCCGCGTGTCTCCGCGCCCGGCAAACGCTGCCCGCCAAGGTCATCAAGGTCAACAGCGTCAACCTCAGCGTGGAGGTGGTACCGGTCATCCGGCAGAACACCTGCATCGGCGCCTTCGCCCTGCTCCAGCGGTTCAACGACGTGGAGGTCCGGCAGAACGAGCTGCGGGGCCAGCTGCTCCACAAGGGCTACTACGCCAAATACAGCTTTGACGATGTGATCGGACAGTCGGCGGCCATCCGCAGGACCAAAGAGACCCTGACCCGGATGGCCAACAGCGAAAGCCCCGTCCTTCTGATCGGCGAGACCGGCACCGGCAAGGAGCTGTTCGCCCACGCCGTTCACCGGGCCTCCCGCCGGGCGGCCGGGCCGTTTCTGGCCATCAACGTGGCGGCGTTTCCGGAAAATCTGCTGGAAAGTGAGCTGTTCGGCTATGAGGAGGGTGCCTTCACCGGAGCCAAAAAGGGCGGTCGTCCCGGCCTCTTTGAGCTGGCCCACAGGGGCACGCTGTTTCTGGACGAGGTGGAGGGCATGAGCCCCGCCCTTCAGATCAAGCTGCTGCGGACCTTGCAGGAGCGGGAGGTCATGCGGGTCGGCGGCAACCGCATCATCCATGTGGACGTCCGCATCGTGGCCGCCACCAACGAGGCGCTGGAACGGAAGGTGCGGGAGGGCACCTTCCGCCGGGACCTCTATTACCGGTTGAACACCCTGCCGGTGGTCATCCCGCCCCTGACGGAGCGGGGGGACGATATGTTTCTGCTGATGGATCAGTTCCGCCGGGAGCTGAACGGCGACTTCCGCCTGACGGAGCCGGTGCAGGACTTTTTCCGCCGTCACACATGGCCCGGCAATATCCGGGAGCTGCGGAACGTGGTGGAATACTTCATCTATACCGACCACCGGGACATCACCATGGAGGACCTCCCCCCCACCCTGCTGCTCTCCGGGGACGCCCTCTCCCGTCCGGCGTCCGCCCCGGCAGCGCAGCAGGACGCGCCGGCCCCCTCCATGTCGGATTCCTTCCGGTTCGTGCTCGCCCAGCTGTATGCTGCCTCCGAGGCAGGGACGCCCATGGGCCGGGATAAGCTGCTGCAAAAGGCCCGGGAGTCCCATGTCCCCCTCTCTCAGCAGGAGGTTCGGACCATCCTCACCGAAATGGCGGAGCAGGGGCTGGCCCGCGTCAGCCGGGGCCGGGGCGGCAGCCAGCTGACACCCAAGGGCCGGGAGCTGTGGGAAATCGGTCAAAGATAAAAAGCTATAACCATTTATACCAATTCAGCCAATAAAAACCGATTGTGCGTAGCCCTGTTTTCCGGGGCAGCCGCAGCGTCCGGGAGGGATTTTGGCGATTTGCCAAAATCCCTCCCGGATATTTCATGTACTTTTCCGCTTTCCAACGGGTTTCCGTGCATAGCTACGACACCTCAGCGGTTTGGCACGGTTCTTGCTTAGTAATCAGTCAAAGCATACAGACGTGCCATTGAACACGCAAAGAAAGGATGTGGGAGTCATGCAATATGATTTCGACCAAGTGGTAGACCGCTCCAAAAACCTCTCCGCCAAGTATGACGAACGGGTCAAGAAGTTCGGCACCGACGATGTGATCCCCCTGTGGATCGCGGATATGGACTTCCGGACCGCCCAGCCCGTCATTGACGCGCTGAAGGCCCGGGCCGAGGAGGGCATCTGGGGCTACACCGCCCGGCCCGCCAGCTATTTCGAGGCCGTGAAGAACTGGCAGAAGCGCCGCAACGGCTGGGACACCGACACGGCCCTCATGAGCTTCAGTCCCGGCGTGGTCCAGACCCTCAGCATCATGATCCGGCTCTATACCCCCCAGAACGGCAATGTTCTGATCCAGACCCCCGTGTACGGCGAGTTCTATGACATGACCGAGCTGGCCGGCCGGCACGTCATTGAAAATCAGCTGGTAGAGCAGGACGGCGCATGGACGGTGGACTGGGCCGACTTCGAGGAAAAGCTCCGGAGCGCGGACATCTTCCTGCTGTGCAACCCCCACAATCCTCTGGGCATCGTCTGGACGGAGGAGGAACTGCGCCGGATGATGGAGCTGTGTCTGAAGCACCACGTTCTGGTGGTCAGCGACGAGATCCATTCCGACCTCATCTTTCACGGCAAGCGCCACATTCCCACCGCCTCCCTCTCCCCTGAGATCGCCGCCAATGTGGTCACCGGCATTTCCGCCACCAAGACCTTCAATCTGGCAGGCCTTCAGGCCAGCACCGCGGTGTTCCCCAATGCCCACATGAAGGCCATGTTCGACAAATTCTGGACCGACATGGATATCCACCGCAACAACGCCTTCTCCGTCACCGCCATGGAGGTGGCCTTCAATGAAGGCGAGGAATGGCTGGAACAGCTCTTGCCCTACATTTCCGCCAACTTCGACTTCGTGGTGGACTACTGCAAACAGCACATCCCCAAGATCAGGACCTACGCCCCCGATGCCACCTACCTCATGTGGCTGGACTGCCGGGATCTGGGCCTGAGCAACGAAGCGCTTCATGACTTCATGATCCAGAAGGCAAAGCTGGGACTCAATGACGGCTGCGCCTTCGGCCGGAGCCTGAACGGGTATATGCGGCTCAATGCTGCCTGTCCCCACAGCGTTCTGGAACAGGCCATGCGTCAGCTGGAAGCTGCCGTCAACAGCCTGTAAGGCTGGCGGTTTCACGATAAGGCAGCCTCAGAAACGCCGGACGAGCTTCAAGTCCCGAAAAAGCGCCACGCATACCGAACAGCGTCGGATTATAGTAAAATCGCCGGTTCAATGAACCGGCGATTCAGCGTGTCGAAAAAGTCTTTTCTCCCCGCTGAGCAAGTTTTCAGAACTTCATAAAAGTTCTGAAAACTTAGGATTTTAATGGCGCGGGGAAACAGACGAAGTGCCGCCGGTGGCGGATCAAGCGAGTCTGTTTCGAGGAAGGCTCCCAATCAGCGGATATAAAGTATCCGCTGATTGGCTTGAGCCGACGGTGTATCCCTTCTTGGGTTTCCCGCGCACACCCTTCACCCGCAAGGGGTATGCATCATCCGTAAAGCGACGGAGCCGCTAACGGCTGACCTACCTTACCGTCGTGGAGAATTTACCACTTTATCGACAGTCTCAGATCCGGTTCCATTGTGATGGGACCGGTCTTTTTATGTTTCCATACAGAAAGTGGAGCGGAGGAGCCGCTTGCCGCTTTCAGTCTTCATGTGCTCTTCCGGGAAGTTCTTCCTGTTTTCCGGGCTGTAGCCGCTTTCGGAGGCGTTTACGATGTAGTCCGCCTCGATAAGGATCTGGTAGTCGATGCCGTCAATATCCGTGTAGGTATGGTGATGGCTCACCAGATAAGCCACCCGGTCCACCTGATCCCCGGGCAGGCCCGCATCCGCCAGAAAGCTCCGTACCAGGGGGCCGCCCTCTTCCTCCTGTCGCTTGCCGTTGGTATTGCCGTATTTTTCCCGGCACAGGGGGCAGGCGATGTCATGGGTGATGGCGGCGATCTCCAGTGTTTCCTGGGTCTTCCGGTCCAGGCCCTCCAGCTCGCCGATGGTTTTGGCGTAGGTCCACACGCACATAAGATGGTTCATGTCATGCAGGTTCCCGTTGGAGAATGCGATCATTTTTTCCATGATCTGAGAGATGTTCATAAAGAAAGCCTCCTTAAACTTACAGGTTGAAGCGGCGGCGGGCCTCCTCCCGGAGAGAGGGCACCCGGCGGACGATCCGCAGGGGAATGATGAGTCCCACGCAGACCGCCAGCACGATCAGGGACCACCCCGGCTGCCACACACCACGGAAATACCGGTCGATGCAGAATTCAATGCCCATCGCCAGAAGCCCAGCCGCCCCGATGATCAGGGCAATAGCGGAGAGGGTGGAGCGCCGCCCGCCCCAGAGCAGAAAACTCAAAAGAAAGACCAGCACCCCAGCCCAGCCGATCATGGGCAGGGCCAGCCCCCGGAACCAGCGGCTGCCGCCCAGGTCGATGGAGATGAGCCAGACATAGATGCCAATGGCCGCCACATCGGCGGTGAGCCGGAAAAAGACCGGCAGCCGCCGCAGCACCATAGGCAGGGTGAACCAGACCCACAGCATCACCGCCGCCCCGATGACGTACAGGGACCAGGGACGGTCCGTGGGCAGAAACAGGTTCAAAAGCCCGCAGCACAGGGACACGGACACCAGCATGGCCGTCAGCAGAATGGCGGCCTCTCGCCTGGAGGCAGGCTGTACGGCGGCGGAGTTGGCGGGAAAGTAGGGCGGCGCATCCAGTTCCGGATGCCAGGCAGGCGTCCCGCACAGGGGACAGGTCTTGGCGCTGGGGTCCAGCTCCACGCCGCAGTTGACACAGTAAGACATAACATGCTCCTCTTATCGGTTGCTCTCGATCCGCACCGGAATGCCCTCCCGGACCAGAAAGCGGAAAAAGTCCCGCTCTGTGTCCGTTTCGGCCTGGGTGCCGGCAAAGGTGATTTCCATGATGTCTCCATAGCTGATGGAGGCGCAGTGGCACCGGGGCACGGTGGCCTGGCCCAGCACCACCTCCATGCCCTGAATATGGGGAGCCATCTCCGGCGGCACGGTGAAGGCACCGGGATTGGTATAGGTGCAGGAGTAGGGCCGTACCCCCAGGAGATAGTAGTTGAGGGCCATCACCGGGTTTTTCAGAAACACCGGCACCGCCCGGAGAAAGAAATTCTTCGTGAAGCGGACGTTGCCGGTAAAGGCGGCCTGCAGCTCCTGGCGGTGGACGTGGAGCTTCATATAGTGCCGCACCTGGGAGACGATTTCCGGAAAAGTGTAATCCCCCAAGGCAGGGTCGATGCTGGGACGGACGGTGGTAATGAAGTTCCGCACCGTTTCCGAGGGGAACCAGCTCCGCAGATTGATGGGCACCGCCAGGGCCACCGGGCGTTCCTTGTGGGGATGCTCCCGGCGCTGCTTTTCCAGCAGCACGTGGATCAGCGCGGCGGAGAGGTATTCCGTGATGGAGGCGCCATAGCTCCGGGCAGCCTCCCGGAGCTTCCCCAGGGGCACAAAGCCCATGGTGACATGGAAGGTGTAAAAAGGCTCCGGGGTGCCGGTGTTGGCGTAGGCCTTGGGCATCCGCCGCAGGCCCAGGGCGTGGCGTCCGGCATAGCGGGCGTAAGCGTCCTCCAGCTCCTCCTTCCGGGGCGGCTCCTCCAGGTCCAGCACGCCGTTTCCGGCCGGAACGCTTATGCCGGTCTGCCGCAGATACTCCGCCAGCAGCGTCCGGAAAAAGATCAGGGCCCCGGCCCCGTCGGACAGGGCGTGGAACACCTCCAGGGAGATGCGGTTCCGGTAGTAGTAAAACCGCACCAGCCAGCCGTTGTCCTCCCGGAAGCGCACCGGCTGGCAGGGATTGGCCACGTCGGCCTTCAAAAAGGGGCCCGGGGCGGTGTTGGGCTCCAGATAGTACCAGAATAAACCCCGGCGGATGCGGACGGCAAAGCTGGGGAACCGGGGCAGCACCCGGTCAATGGCGTTTTGCAGGGCGGCGGGCCGCACCGGCTCTGTCATCAGGGCGGAGAAGCGGTAGATGGCGGAATACTCCTCCCTTTGCAGGGCGGAATAGAGAATACCGGCATTGTCCAGCCGGTACCACTGACTGTCCGGTTTTGCCATCCGCGCCACCTCCCTGAAAATAGTTACAGATCATTGTAGCACATGGGGAAAAGCGTGACAAGAGATGGCCCATTTTCCACTTCCCATTTTCCGTGATTTATGGTATTCTGCAATTAACACGAAAGAGCGGAGGGCCTATGGAAAAGCTGCAATTAGGCAGAAAACGGAAAACGGATGCCGAAAAACCCCGGATGGACCCGCTGATGCGGGCGCTGAAAGCTCTGCACAGCGCCGGTTCCCCGGAGGCCATGACCCCGGAGGAGCTGGAGCATCAGCGCCGGAACCAGGAAATTCTGGGCCGCCTTACCGCCCCTATGGCGGGGATGGAGTATGAAGAGCTTTCCATCGGGGCCATGCCTGCTGCCTGGACCCGGCTGAAAGCGCCCCATGGGGACCGCCGGGTGATCCTCTACTGCCACGGCGGCGGCTATACCAGCGGCAACCTGGGTTATTCCCGGGTGCTGTCCTCCAAGCTGGCCCACGTTACCGGCTACGATGTACTGAGCTTTGAGTACCGGCTGGCACCGGAGCATCCCTACCCGGCGGCAGTGGAGGATGCCATGCGAGCCTGGGACTATCTGATGTATCAGGGATACGGGGCGGAAAACGTAGCGGTGGCGGGAGATTCCGCTGGGGGCAACCTGGCCCTGGTGCTGTGCCGCCGCCTGAAGGCCGCTGGGCGCCGGATGCCCCGGGCCCTGCTGCTGATGTCCCCTTGGACGGATATGACCATGTCCGGGGCATCCTACCGCGAGCGGGTGGAGAGCGACCCCATGCTGACACCGGAGTACATCGAAGCCGTCCGGAGGGCATACGCCGGGGACAGGGATCTCCAGGACCCGGATTTGTCGCCCCTGCTGGGGAATCTGGGAAACTTTCCGCCTACCCTGATCCAGGTGGGAGACCATGAGATCCTCTATTCCGATTCCGCGTCCCTGGCTGCGGCGCTGCGGGCGGCCCATGTGCCCTGCCGGCTGGAGGTCAGCGAGGGAATGTGGCACGTATTTCAGATGTTCCCCATCAAAAAAGCGGCCGCGGCCATGGAAAGCGCCGCCCGGTTTCTGCTGGAACTGTAAAAAGGAAAGGACCGCTCGGAAGAGCGGGCCTTTTGCTTTTGTAGTCAGGTGCGTTCCAGGCGGCGGATGGGCCGGATGTATTTGAAAGCAGCGGTTCTTTGACAGACCGGCACGGGCGGCTGAAGGCTGTGAAGCTCAATAGCGGCCGATGGGAGGCGTCACATAGTCCGGCAGCGGGCAGTGGTAGCTGCCGCCGTTCTTCTGCTTTAATTCCTCCCGGGCTTTGGCAATGACCGCCGGCTGGTCCATGGTACGGATGGCGGCCAGGGTCATGATCTCCGCCGCCCGCAGCATGCCTTTCATTCCGATGTCGGAGCAGGCAAAGGCGGTGTTCTGCCAGGAGTGGCCCACATTGCCCAGGCAGGCGGTGGCCACGTGGAACATAACGGTGGGGGTGGCGTAGCCCACATCGCCCACGTCGGTAGAGCCGGAGCTGTAGGCGGTCTCCTTGGGGTTAAAGGGATGGATAACTCGGTCCAGAGGCTTTTCCAGAGCGGCGTCCAGCTCCTCCGGTCCAAAGTAGTAGCCCAGCTTTTCCCGGATGCCCACCATGGTGGTGCGGGGATAGGTGCGGAGGAACTCCGCTGCCAGCCGGTAGTCCGGCTCAGTCCATTCCGGGGCACCCAGCTCCCGCATGCACTGGTCCACCACGGCCCCCAACGTGCGGTTGGGGACGTAGTCGGAGAAGGCCATGGTGATCTCATACTTCATCTTGGTACCGGTCATCAACGCTGCGCCCCGGGCTACGTCCACCACCCGGGTGAACAGCTCCTGAACCTGGCTGACCTTGGGGGCCCGGACCTCGTATTTAATGACGGCGTGGCTCTGGACCACGTTGGGCGCGGTGCCGCCGGGATCAGAATAGGCGTAGTGGATGCGGGCGGCGTCGATCATGTGCTCCCGCAGGTAGTTGCAGCCCACGTTCATCAGCTCCACGGCGTCCAGAGCGCTGCGGCCCAAATGGGGCTCTCCGCCGGCGTGGGCGGCGATGCCGTCAAAGATGAAGTTAGCGCCCATGATAGCCACGCTGCCCCGGGAGCCCACTTCGTTGACGGTCTCCGGGTGCCAGGTGTAGGCAAAATCCACATTGTCAAAGTACCCGGCCCGGGCAATGAACTGCTTGGAACCGGCGCCCTCCTCGGCGGGACAGCCGAAGAAGATCACGGTGCCGTCTTTCTTCTCCTTGATCAGGTAGTCCTTCAGGGCCACGGCGGCGGCATAGCACCCCGCACCCAGCAGATTGTGGCCGCAGCCGTGCCCGGCGCCCCCCTCCCGGACGGGCTCCTGAACCGGGCAACCCGCCTTCTGGCTCAGGCCGGACAGGGCGTCGTACTCCGCCAGAAAGCCCACCACCGGCTTGCCGCTGCCGCATTGATAGGTGGCGGTAAAGGCGGTGGGGATGTCGGCGATCCCCTCCTCAATGGTAAAGCCCTCCTGCTTCAGGGCGGCGACGAGGGCAGCGGCGGACTTGGTTTCCTCATAGGAAAGCTCGGCGTAGCCCCAGATCTCCCTGGCCAGGGCTACGGCGGTATCCGCCTTGGCGGAAACCAGATCTTTGATGGTCTGGATCATGATATCAATCTCCTTTACCGAATAAGTCATGGGGAGTGTCAAAGTACCATGCTCAGGAATTTAATGGTGCTGGGCTCGTGGGGGCAGGTGAAGATCTGCTCCGGGGTGCCCTCTTCCTTGATGACGCCGTCACAGATGAACAGCACCCGGTCGGACACCTCCCGGGCGAAGCCCATCTCATGGGTGACGATGAGGATGGTCATGCCGCTGCGGGTCAGCTCCCGGATGACGTTCAGGACTTCCTTGACCATTTCTGGGTCCAGGGCGGAGGTGGGCTCGTCAAAGAGCATGACCTCCGGCTTCATGGCCATGGCCCGGACGATGGCCAGCCGCTGCTTCTGGCCGCCGGAGAGCTTCCGGGGATACTCATCGGCCTTGTCCCCCAGGCCCACCCGGCGCAGCAGGGCCATGGCCTCCTCTTTCGCCTGATCCTTGGGGACCTTCTTTTCCAGAACCGGGGCCAGTGTCACATTTTCCAGCACCGTCAGGTTGGGGAACACATTGAAATGCTGGAACACCATGCCGATGCTCTGGCGGTATTGGGAGATGTTCAGCTTTTTGTCGGTGATGTCCTGGCCCTTGAAAAGGACCTGGCCGCCGTCCGGCGTTTCCAGCAGGTTCAGACACCGGAGAAAGGTGGACTTTCCGCCGCCGGAGGGGCCGATGATGGACACCACCTCGCCCCGGCGGATTCCCGTGGAGATGCCCTTCAGCACCCCCAGCTTGCCGAAGCTCTTTTTCAGGTTCCGGGTTTCCAGAATCACGTCAGTCACTGACGGTCAGCCTCCTTTCAATGACCCGCAGGAGCCGGGAGAGGATAAAGTTCAGCAGGAAGTAGATAATGCCTACGATGGTCAGGGATTGGAGGGCCAGAAAGGTGGCGCTCTGAACGGTTTTGAAGCTGGTCATCAGCTCCCCCACAAAGAACACAGAAGCCAGAGAGGTGCCCTTTACGGTGGAGATGAACTCGTTGCACAGGGCGAGGAGAATGTTCTTCACCGCCTGCGGCAGGATGATGCGGGTCATCACATGGGTCTCGGAAAGGCCGATGCTCCGGGCGGCCTCCCACTGGCCCTTGTCCACCGCGCCGATGCCGGCCCGGATGATCTCAGAGATAAAGGCGGAGGCGTTCACCACCAGAGCCGCCACGATGCACTGGGTATCCGTCAGTTCAAAGGGCACCAGCTTGGGCAGGCCGATCCAGAAGAAATACAGCTGGAGAAGGATGGGGGTGCCCCGGAGGATCTCCACATATACATTGAAGACGGTCCGGAGGATCTTCAGGCGGCTCATCCGCATGAGGGCCACCACCATGCCCAGCAGGGCCCCCAGGAACACGGTGACTGCCGAGATCCAGAGGGTGCCCCACAGGCCTGAGAGGTACACCGGATAATATTTCAACCAAACCTTGATGACCTTTTCCATGGGATTCCGCTCCTAAAACCGATTTTGCCGCTTATTCGATGCCCAGAGCCGCGGCCTGCTCTTCATATTCACTGTACCAGACGTCCGTCTGGCCGTTTTCCTTCAGCTCGGCGATGCACTGGTTCACCAGCTCCGCCAGAGATTCCGTCCCCTCCATGGGCATGGCCACGCAGGTGCCGTTCATGTTGGGGTCCACCTCAAAGCGGTAGTCGGGGATGGACATGCCGCCGTTGGCATCGGCGTACAGCTGGGCGGAGGCAGTGGAGCAGATGCACACATCGGCCTTGCCCTCGGCCACGGCCAGATAGCCGTCAGTCATGTTGGCCACCAGTTTGAATTCCTTGCAGGCGCCGTCGATGTACTGGTTGTACAGGGCCTCCTGCACGGAGCCGCTCTGGGTGATGACCACGGCATCCTTCAAAGAATCCAGGTCGTTATATTTGTCAATGTCCTCCGTCCGGACAATGAAGCCATAGCCGGTATTGGAGGAGTAGTACACATCGCTGAGCCGCATGGCCTCCGCCCGGGAAGGGGCATAGGCGATGGCGGAGATGGCGAAATCATATTTGCCGTCCGCCACACCGGCCAGTACGGCGGTGAAATCCAGAGCGGTGATCTTCAGGTCCACGCCGATCTTGTCGGCGATGTACCTGGCCACCTCAATGTCCATGCCCTGATACTGGTCCTCCCCGCTCTTGTTGGGGTCTACATATTCATAGGGGGCGAAATAGGGCTCGGTACACAGCTCGATATAGCCTTTTTCCTTGATCTGCGCCAGACGGTCCTTGGTCTCCCCATTCTTGCTGCCGCCGCAGGCGGTGCAGGCCAGTGCCAGAACAGCCTCCAACAAAATTGCCATTGCCTTTTTCATATCCTTGCCCTCGTTTCTGTTGGTTTCGGGACGTTGGTGCCGCCCTTTTGATGGCATTTATCATAACAGCGACGTTTTCATTTGTCAACGCTTTAGCGTGGTAATTCGTTACCAAATTACCAAATAAAATTTCAGCGTTTTTGTGACCTTTATGCAAGGGGCCTCCGGATGCGGAAAGCTATGCACGGCCATGCGGAAAAATCATGAATTTTGACCAGACGCTGCATCACACGCGCAGTATTTTTGAAATAATCCGGAAACAACCGATTTCGGAGTGCACCGAAGGCTGTAAAAAAATCTTGCCATCTTTTTTTCAGTGTGTTAAAGTTGCCCTGTTCTTTTTCAGAACGCCTGTGCATATGCACGTCTTGACCATCCCTCCGACGAGGGATCGAGGCTACACGGACGGCCGGGTCAAATGCCGAAAACCCGTCGAAGAGCCGGGGACCGCACCGCGGGTGCGGGTTGGCAACTTTGTTGCCTTATTGATCGAGCGGAAGAGTTCAAGTTTTTAAGTTGCTTATTACGTTCTGGCGCACACAACTTGTAAACGAGTAAACCTCACCACCCAAGCGTGACCGCTATGGATGGTGCTTCCGGGGCTTTAGGCCCCAGACTCATTTCCACCGTGCGGCCAAGACTCAGAAACTGAAACTGTTTGACAGTTCAGCACCGCGTAGAGGCTAAAGAGGGTGGATAATGTGCAATTTGTTCTTCGCTCTAATTCTGGAACTTTTGCCATAATTAGAGACCATTCCGTTTCCGGGATGGGTTTTAAGTATTCTCGGATAAAGTAGCGTGCGCCGATGTTATAACTCGCATTCAGGTCACAGTTATACTGCTTTCCGTTTTGGAACCGGCACAGCGCCATGTTGGTACTATTCCGGGCTACTTCGCCAGAACCATCGAAAGCCAACCTGCTGGTGTTTCGTGCGTTGACAAAACGCACACGAATTCCATTGCGGTGGGCCTGATGCATGACGATTTTCTGAATGTCGCGATTTCTCCACATGTGGAGCCGCTGCTTTTTGTGCTTGGGTTTTTGCCCGATGAAGTCAAGATGTTCCATAACAATGATGTCGGCCCCAACAGAAACGGCATACCGAACGATTGCCGGAGCGATTTTCTTGGACAAGTCCTCGTTGATGCGAACAGCCTTCTTCATGTGGCGGTTGCCGCCTCGATGACCATTCTCTCGCTGGCCTCTGCGTGCGCGGCCCAATTGCGTATTCAGCCGGTCTTTTTCACTCGGGAAGTCGATGAACTTCCGTGCGAGGACAGTTCCGTCTGGACGCATAACGCTGCACACAGCGTCGGTGTTAATGCCAAGGTCAACAGCAAGAATGGTCTGGTCTGTGAGTGGTTTCGTGCCGTAAGCAACCGTTTCTTCAAAGGCAAAGCATAAGGCATAACGGCGGTTCCGTTTCACGAGTTTAGGCGCGGAAGCATCGGCCTTATCCCAATGTTCCCGGATATAGTCAGTGTCCTGCTTGCGAAGCCGGACCTTTACCCACACCCAGTCGTTCTTGTGATAAAGTTTCAGACGGGCAGTCCCATCACCGTTGTCTTCGTACATATTGTCTTTGTAGAAAGTCGGCATAGCTGAACGAGAGGTCTGGAGTTTAGGTTCTTTCCCTTTTCTGCCTGCACTCTCCCAATGAGAAACAGCAGCACGGTACGAAGATACGGCGCCAAGCGCCTCGGAAATCGTGGACCGCCGCAGGTAACTGGGGTACTTATAGAACTGTTTGTCGAATTCAGGATACTTGGCAACACTCGTACGGCTTGCATGAACAAGCAGTTCAACTGTCCTCTGTGCTTTGAGCGTGGACTTCGCATAGAGCTCTCCAAGACCGGTATCCCATTCAGACTCTACGATGCGGATAAGAAGAGAAAGCGCATCGCGATAAACCCGAATGGTATCTTTGAAGATTCTGTTTTCGCCAATGACCTTCGTGCAATAGCTTGAAACTATCTTTGCCATACGCTTTCACCTCCTGTTGCTAAATGCCTTTGATTATGGTATTATTATACCATAACAAGAATTGGTTGTAAAGCGACATGCGGAGGGCGTAAACATGAGCTATCGAACGAATAGACACAGTTGTTATGACCTGGAATATCATTTGGTTGTAGTAACAAAATACAGGCATCCGGTCATAGACGGAGCCTTTAAGGACCGGCTCACAGAACTGACGTATCGTATCTTTGAGGAGAACTTCCAGTGCTACGTGAATGAGGTAAACACCGATAAGGACCACATCCATATTCTCTTCGAGGCACCGCCTCAAGTGGCTTTGTCCTCCCTGGTCTGTTCCTACAAGACGGTAACGGCAAGACTACTCAGAAAAGAATTCGCCGAATACCTTGCTCCGTTCTATTGGAAACCCTACCTCTGGAGTCGTTCGTATTTTGTTTGCACTGTGAGTGAACGCAGCCACGAACTTATTACCGAGTATATACGAAACCAGGGGAATAAGGAAAAAGGCTAACCCCTCCCAAACTGCTTTGGAAGAGGTGTGCGCCTTTTATTAATCAATTTTCCAAGTCTCAATTTCTGCCCGGCAAAAATTTAAACACTTTGTCCCGCTTACTTCACAGCTTGGTTGGCCTGTATCACCAGAACTGGCTGATCTGCACGCCCAAGCTCTGCCCTTTGCGGCAAGTGCCTCTGCCGCTCAGTCCAGCGCCGCCAGCAGCTGTCAAGACAGTTCGCACTCACTTTTCTTACCGAAGCCCTATCAGAAAAAATGAGAAAAGGTGCTTGCGCAGCTCTGTTTTTTCTCCGGCGGTGTTTGACAACGCCCCGCCCTGCGGTATAATAACCCTATCATAAATCTGCCGGAAACGGCGCAGTTCAAAGGAAGGATGACGTGCTATGACCATGGATACCAAAGCTCTGCTGGCGGAGGCGGAAGCCCTGAAGCCCCAGCTTCTGACGGATCGCCGGACCCTGCACAGGGACCCGGAGGTGGGCCCCTCCCTGCCCCGCACTGCCGCCTATGTGACGGAACGGCTGATGGCGCTGGGGTATACGCCCCGCCCGCTGGCCGGGGGCGTGGTGGCGGACACCACTGGTGAGGACACCGGCCGGTGCGTGCTGCTCCGGGCGGATATGGACGCTCTCCGGGTCCGGGAGGCCACGGGGCTGGATTTTCAGTCGGAAAACGGCGCCATGCACGCCTGCGGCCACGATATGCACGCCGCCATGCTGTTAGGCGCCGCCGCTTTACTCAAGCGGCATCAGGCGGACTTGAAGGGTACGGTGCGGCTGGTGTTCCAGCCGGATGAGGAGGGCTTCACCGGGGCCAAGTCCATACTGGAAGCCGGGGTCCTGAAGGATGCGCCGACGCCCCAAGCGGCGTTGGCCCTCCACGTCAACTCCGGTACTCCCTCCGGCATGGTGCTCTGCGGCCGGGGGACGTTCATGGCGGGCTGCACCCTGTTCCGGATCTCCGTCCGGGGCACCGGCTGCCACGGGGCCATGCCGGAGACCGGCGTGGATCCCATCAACATCGCCGCCCACATCTATCTTGCCTTGCAGGCGCTGACTGCCCGGGAGATCTCCGCCAAGGAGCCTGCCGTGGTGACCATCGGGCATTTTCAGGGGGGACAGGCCCCCAATATCATCCCGGAGGAAGCGGTGATGGAGGGCACCATCCGCACCTTTGACCGGGAGCTCAGCGCCCGGATCATGGAGCGCATCCGGGTCATCGCGGAAAACACAGCGGCGGCCTTCCGTGGCAGCGCCACGGTGGAGGAGATCGCCTCCGCGCCGCCGCTGGTGAACGATCCCGCCCTGATGGAGCAGGTCTCCGGCTGGGCGGAGGAGCTGGCTGGCAAGGAGCGGGTGTACCGTCTGGATCAGGGGGGCATGGGCTCCGAGGACTTCGCCTCCTTCACCTATGAGCTGCCCTGCGCCTACCTGCTGCTGGGGGCCGGAACGCCGCAGGAGGACCCCCGCTACGGCAAGCCCATGCACAACGAGGCGGTGGTGTTCAACGAGGACGTTCTCCCCATCGGCGCAGCGCTCCACACCCTGTTCGCCCTGCGGATGCTGGCGCAGGAAACCTGAGCCGTCCCCTCCCCTTTTTGCGGCAAATTCAGACTTTGTTCACCAAAGGCAGCGCCGCCGGTGGTAGTCTATGGGCAGAAAAGAGGGGGAACACATATGGAAGAAAAAAAGAAAGGCGGCAAGCGGGCCGCGCCCAACCGCCGTGGCTGGCTGCTGGCGGCGCTGGTATTGGCGAGCCTGGGGATCTGGGGTATTCTGGAATGGCGAGCCCATACCGCGCCGGGGCCGGGCATCTCCGTCAACGAGGAAGCCCTGACCCGCAGCGAGCCGTTTTATCAATATGATGCCCCCGGCGTCACCGTCCGGGCCGGGGTGGACGTTTCCAGCTATCAGGGTGTTGTGGACTGGCCCGCCGTAAAAGCCGCCGGAGCGGACTTCGCCATGCTGCGGGTTGGCTTCCGGGGCTACGGCACCGGGGTCTTGGTGGAAGACAGCACCTTCGCCCAGAACGCCGATGACGCCGCCAAAGCGGGGCTGACGGTGGGCGTTTACTTCTACTCTCAGGCCGTCACGGAGGAGGAAGCCGCCGAGGAGGCCCGGTTCGTGGTAGAGCGGCTCCGGGAGACGGACGTCAGCGGCCCCGTGGCCTACGATCTGGAATTTTACACGGCGGACGAGGCCCGGACCGACGATCTCACAGGCCAACAGGCCACCCAAAATGCCCTCACCTTCTGCGACGTGATCCGTCAGGCGGGCTACGAGCCGGTGGTCTACATGAACCTCCACTGGGCCGGAAGTATGTACGGCATGGAGGAGCTGGCGCACCTGCCGGTCTGGCTGGCCAGCTACGGCCCCGTCCCGGCGCTGGACCGGGGCGTGACCCTCTGGCAGTACAGCGAGAGCGGCGTTGTGGACGGCATCGAGGGTCCTGTGGATCTGGACCTGTGGTTCACCAAGGAATAGCGCCCCTCAACTCCCCGCGAAAAAAGACGATTTTCATGCGCCGCCCCGCAGCGGCCCCCAAAAAGATCAATGACCAAGGAGGTCCCCTATGCGGCTTTCTATCAAAACCTGCACATTGGATATGCCCTTTGCGGCCATGCTGGATTTCTGCGTGGCGCAGGGCGTTCAGGCCGTGGAGATCGGCATCGGCAACTGGTCCGGCGCGCCCCACATCGACTTGGACGAACTGCTCGGCTCCGAAACGGCCCGGCAGCGCTGGATGGACCAGCTTCGCCGCCGGGATATCGCCCTGTGCGCCCTGAACTGCTCCGGCAATCCCCTCGCCTTCCAGAAGGACTGGGAGGTGACGGAGAAAACCTTCCGTCTGGCGAAGCTGCTGGGCGTGGAGAAGATCGTGATGATGAGCGGCCTGCCCGCCGGCTGTCCCGGCGACAAGACCCCCGTCTGGATCACCACCAGTTGGCCGCCGGAGACCCAGGACATTCTGGACTACCAGTGGAACGAGGTGGCCATCCCCAAGTGGAAGGAACTGGTCCGTATGGCGGAGGACTGCGGCATCCGTCAGATCGCGCTGGAAAACCACGGGATGCAGCTGGTGTACAACCCGGAGACCCTGTTCCGCCTGCGGGAAGCCGTGGGCCCTTTGGTGGGCATGAATCTGGACCCCTCCCACCTGTTCTGGATGGGCGGCGACCCCATCGAGGCCGCCCGGGTGCTGGGGGAGCAGGGCGCTCTCTACCACGTCCACGGCAAGGACTCCCGCCCGGAGCGGCGGATGGCCGGACCAAACGGCCTTTTGGACACGAAGCCCATCGACCAGTTCCGCACGCGTTCGTGGAATTACGTGGCCGTGGGCTGCGGCCACGGTGCCCAGTGGTGGAAGGAGTTTTTCTCCACCGTGCGGATGGCGGGCTACGACGGCGACGTATCTCTGGAAATGGAGGACCTGACCATGCCCATGCTGGAGGGCCACCTGACCTCCCTCCGGGTATTGAAGGAGGCACTGGTGCTGTAACACTCCTTGCTAAGATTGACGCTCCCCTCGGCTAAAGCCGTGGGGAGCGTCGGTTCGCTCAACGATATCTAATGCAATCCCCGGAAGCTTTTTTACGGGGGAACAAGGTGCGGCTTATATCCCTAATCCTAAAGGCAGGATATTATGCCACGTGCGATAATATTTATTTTCAGATGGGATAAAGAATATTGAAAAACACCCAAAAAAATTGCTATAATATTCACAACTCATTTTAAATGTATGGGAGTACAGCTTTCTCATGTTTGCGCCCATTTTGGTGTTGAGCGCGTGTCCGTTTGGCATCTGCCGCTTAACCCATAATGAGGAGTATGTTGCCCAGAGTGAGGTGATTGGATGAAATGGCTGCAGCAAAAATGGTACGATGTATCGATTCGTACAAAAAGTATATTGCTGATGGGCATGATGCTTGCGGCCACTTGGGTTTTGGTGGCGTTGGTAATGATTCAACTTCATACGTTCAGCGAAAGATCTTCCGTTATTATGGATGAATATATGGATATTACTGGCTTCATGGACGCGTTTTCTGCCGAAAATGCATCTTTGGAAGCGTATATGAGGCCCATACAGCCCATAGACGCAAAGGAGGACTATCTGGCGGCAATCCAGATGACGAACCGCTGTCTGGAAGAACTGTGCCCCGACTTGCAAGCAGACCGGCGGGAAGAATACGCACTCAAGCGGGCCATCCGCAACGCAATGTCCTACTACCGGGAATCACAACATGTTTTGCTGGATGCCGAAAAGCCGTCAGAGATGATTGAGCATTATCTCCTCTTGAAAACGCAGTCTTTTTATATAGATGGTTACACCAGGGACCTCCTCCACAGCCAAATGGTACAAGGCGGCATGCAGTGGCAGAAAATTGATCGGATAAACGCCCGCAGCAGCAAGCAGTTTGTGGCGTTTTTGATCGTCGCTACAGTTCTGATGGGGTTGACGCTGGTCGTGTTTAAACGAAGCATTCTGGCCCCCTTGGCCACACTGGGACAGGCAGCGGATGCCATTAGCGCTGGTCACTATGAAGCTCCGCCCGTAGTTGTCCGCGGTGATGACGAGCTGGGGCGAACCGCAAAGTCCTTCAATCTGATGCAAGCGGAGATCCGACACACGATATGGGCTCTTGAAAAGCAGTCTGAGATGGAAAAGCATCTGCTGGAAAAAGAGGTGGAGGCGGCGCAGATGCAGAAAAAACTGCAGGAGGGCCGCTTCACCCAGCTTCAAAGCCAGATCAATCCTCACTTCCTGTTCAACACCCTCAGCACCATTGCCGCGCTGGCGCACGAAGAACAGGCACCACTGTCAGAGGATCTGATTCTGCGTCTGTCTAATTTTTTCCGGTATTCGCTGGAAAGCGATGAGAAGATCGTTGCATTGGGGCGGGAAATCGGGCTTCTGCGGGATTATATGGAACTGCAGGAGACACGATACGGCGACCGCATTACTATGGAAGTCCATGCTGATCCTGCGCTTTCTGATGTTCCCGTTCCGAAATTTATCCTCCAGCCGTTGGTGGAAAACGCAATCATTCACGGGCTGAAGGAATGCGGTGGATTGGTGCGTGTCCGCACGTTCCGGGGGCATCGGGGAATTACGATTATGGTCACTGACAACGGCTGCGGTTTCTGTCCGCAGCAGAGCGGCGGAACCACCGCGCATCACTCTGTAGGACTGGATAATATTCGGGAACGGATGGAACTCAGCGGCGGCAAAATGGATGTATTCAGCCGTCCCGGTCTGGGGACCTGTGTAAGATTGATTGTAGGGGAGGAATTGCATGTTCAAGGTGCTGGTGGCTGAGGATGAACCCAAAAGTCGGGGGGCGCTGATCTCCCGGCTCAGGGGGATCTTAGGTGATGCCGCACTGATTGAGGCGGCATCGGATGGAAATGACGCAGTGGACAAGGCTCTTCGCGTACAGCCGGACGTAATATTTATGGACATTGAAATGCCCGGAAAAAATGGGTTGGAAGCCGCAGCGGTCATTAAAAAGCAAATCCAGACGGTCCACATCATTTTCCTTACCGCCTATGATCGATTTGATTATGCAGTGGGGGCGATCCGTTCCGGTGGCGAGGACTATATTCTAAAACCGGTTGGCGAGGTGGAACTGCGGGAAAGTCTCCAAAAGTTTTTTGACCTTCAGACCTGCGTTGTGCCGAAGACATCTCCCTTTGAGTCGGAGCTGGCTGTATGGGTGCAGCGCCATTATGCAGAGGATATGGCACTGGAAGACGCAGCCGCAAGCATGGGAATGAGTCCCTTTTATTTTTCGAGGCAAGTAAAGGCGGTTACCGGAAAGACCTTTTTGGATTATCTGACGTCTTACCGCATCGAAAAGGCCAAGAAGCGCTTAACATCTACAGACCTCTCCGTCAGCGACGTAGGACATTCCGTCGGATATGCCGATTCCAATTATTTCACAAAGGCATTTAAAAAAGTGGTAGGGTGTACACCAACGGCTTATCGAAACACAGTTGTATCATCTGCAGAATAAAGACACAACAGCAGGCGGCTTGCCTGCTGTTGTTAATTTTGCACAATTTTAACAAATATTCTTTGGATGTTGGCAAAAAAATAACGGCTAAACCGCAAGAGTTTACGATTTCTTAATATTTTGTTCTCAGATACAATCAAATTATAGAAGTGATCCTGATTAGGATCACAAAAAGTTTGATAGGAGAAAAGAAGATGAAAAAGTTTGTTACCTCCCTTCTAGCGATGGTCATGCTGCTGAGCCTGTGCACCGGCTGCGGTGGGCAGAAGGACAGCTCTTCCACTGGCGACACTGCTTCTGCAGGTACCACTTCCGCTGAGACTGTGGTTCTGCGTCTGGCCAACAGCCACAACGCTGAGCACATCACCAGCCAGGCCTGCCAGATGTTCGCTGATCTGGTAAACGAAAAGACTGATGGCCGCATCACCATCGAGTGCCACTTTGCCGGTGAACTGGGCGACGAGCGCTCCACCATCGAGCAGTGCCAGTTCGGCGGTCTGGACTTCACCCGTGTTTCTTCCGGTGCCTCTGCTGAGTTCGCTCCTCTGATGAACGCTCTGCAGATGCCCTATGAGTACACCAGCGTGGATCACCTCTTTGAGGTTCTGGACGGCGAGATCGGTCAGGAAGTCTTTGAGACCTTCAAGGACAACAACCTGGTGGGTATCACCTATCTGCATCCCGGTTCCAGAAACTTCTTCAACTCCAAGAAGGAGATCCACACCCCCGCCGATCTGGCCGGCATGAAGATCCGTGTGTCCGAGTCCGACCTGATGCTGACCCTGATGGACTGCCTGGGTGCTGCCGGCGTGGGTCTGCCCTTTAACGACACTTACTCTTCCATTCAGACCAACGTTGTGGATGGCGCTGAGAACAACATGACTTCTTACATCGAGATGTCTTTCTGGGAGGTTGCTCCCTACTGGACCTATGACGGCCACTCCTACATGCCCGACATGATCCTGGCTTCCAAGCAGACCATGGATAAGCTGTCTGCTGAGGATCAGCAAATCATCTTCGACTGTGCCAAGGAAGCCGAGGTCTGGCATCGTGAGGCTTGGGAGGAGTCCGAAGCCAAGAACGCCAAGATCGCTGAAGAGAAGGGTTGCACCCTCACCACTCTGACCGATGAAGAGGTCAAGCTGTTCCAGGATGCTGTTGCACCTATGTATGATACCTTCCTGAATGCTGATCAGAAGGCCATTGTGGAGCGCGTTCAGGCTCTGGGCTGATCTATGCTGGTAAAGGGCGGCCCATCCGGGCCGTCCTTTCAATTTGCGAATTACTAGAAAGGAGTCTGCACTATGCGTATTCTGCAGAAAACCAGCCGTTTTCTGTTCAAGGCACTGGAATGGTTTGCCATTATTTGCATGGTGGTCCTGACCGTCATCGTTTTCACGGATGTAATCCTGCGTTATATCTTCAAGCAGGGCTTTCCTTGGACCCAGGAGGTTGCCACGCTGATGCTGGTATGGTTCAGCCTGATCGGCATGGCCATCGGTGTTCTGGAAAAAATCCACATCAGCATTGAAATGTTTACGTCTAAACTGCCCGCGAAGGTCATTCGGGTGCTGGAAAGCATTGACCATATTCTGATTGCTGTATTCGGCGGGGCTATGGTGTACTATGGTCTGCTCATTATGAACATGACCAAAATGTCCACCCTGCCGGCTACGAAAATGCCCAGCTCCGTACTTTATGTGATTCTGCCCCTGTCCGGTCTTCTGGTGCTGCTGAATGCTATTTTGGTTGCGGCGGGCCAGGATAAGAAGATTTTTGAGAAAAATAGCGAAACCGCAAAGGAGGATGACCATGCCTGATACAACCATTGCCATTGCCATCATGCTGGGGTCCTTCGTCCTGTTGCTGATGGCGCGGATGCCCATTTCTTTCACGCTGGGCATCTCCTCTGTTCTGACGGCGCTGTATCTGAACATCCCTCTAGCTACACTGTTTCAGCGAATGGTCAGCGGTGTTCAGTCCTTCTCCCTGCTGGCGATCCCCTTCTTTATTCTGGCCGGTGAGATCATGGGACAAGGCGGCATTTCTCGTCGGCTCATTACTCTGGCAAACGCATGCGTCGGATGGATGCGAGGCGGTTTGGCTCAGGTGAATATCCTGGCCTCCATGTTCTTTGGCGGTATTTCCGGTTCCGCCGTGGCGGATACGTCCTCCATCGGCTCCATTCTCATCCCCATGATGACGGATTCCGGCTATGATAAGGACTTCTCTGTGGCGGTCACGGTCACCTCTTCCTGCCAGGGTGTTATGATCCCGCCTTCCCATAACATGATCCTGTTTGCTATGGCGGCAGGCGGCGGCGTATCCATCGGCCAGCTGTTCATGGGCGGCCTGATACCCGGCATCCTGTTGGGCGTGGCTCTGATGATCATAACCGCCATTATCGCACGGAAGCGCAACTATCCCAAGGGCCGGGTCATGTCTCTGAAGGAGATCTGGAAGGCCACCAAAGATGCTCTGCTGGGCCTGATGACCTGCATCATCATCGTGGGCGGCGTGATCCTCGGTTGGTTTACTGCCACGGAATCCGCTGCTGTGGCCGTGGTGTATGCATTCATTGTCACGTTCTTTGTCTATCGTGAAATCCCGCTGCGGCAGTTTGGTGACATCCTGCGGAAGTCCCTGCGGACCATCGCCATGGTCATGGCTCTGATCTCCACAGCCTCTATGTTCGGCTGGCTGCTGGCCTATCTGAAGGTGCCCACCATGGTCACCAATCTGCTTTTAGGTGTTTCCGACAACAAAGTGGTCATTCTGTTGCTCATCAACGTCATGTGCCTGATTCTGGGCTGCATCATGGATATGGGTCCCCTGATCCTGATCCTGACGCCGATCCTGCTGCCCGTGGCTACGCAGCTGGGCATGGCGCCGATTCAGTTTGGCGCAATGCTGATTTTGAATCTGGCCATCGGTCTCTGCACGCCTCCCGTGGGTGCCGCTCTATTCGCCGGCTGCTCCATCGGCCGCATCAAAATTGAAGATGCCACAAAGGCTTGCCTGCCGTTCTATGCTATGATGATTCTGGTGCTGATGCTGGTTACATTCTGGCAGCCTCTGTCCATGTTTGTTCCTCAGCTCATGATGAAGTAACCGCTCCGATGCGATTTTTATAAAATCGAAAAGGTATGCGTGTTCGAGGCCCCCGCTCTCTTCTGTTCTATGGCAGAAGAGAGCGGGGGCTGTTTTGTCAGCCAGTAAGGAGCTTCAATGGCGACGAGTATATCTTAAATGAGGGAGACTGTATTTACATTGATGCCAACACGGATCACAGCTATCACAAACTGGGTGACGAGGAGTGCGTCAGCGTTTGGGTCTATGCGTCCCTCCACGCCACGCCCATGGCAGATTCCTTTGTTCTTTGATAGCATTTGCCGCATGAGTCGGCTTCTGTAAATTCCCCCAATAAAAGTCATAGGAGGCGTGTCTGTTGACACGCCTCCTATGTTCTTATATTTCTTGCATTTCCGGTCATTTCACCGTGCAGGCTGATGGGAAAATGTCCCGTACAGGGGAAATTTCCCCCTCTATTGCTGTAATGTTGTTCCGCTTTACAGCAGGCCCTGCAGGAAGATCACAACGATCAGCGCCGGCAGAACGAACTGGAAATAGGGTTTCAGCCACTTGGCGAACTTCAGGCCCTCGCCCTTATTGGCCTCGGCCACATACTTGTCGAAGCCCCAGCCCCACTTGCTGACGCAGAACAGCAGGTACACCAGAGAGCCGATGGGCAGCAGCAGGTTGCTCACGAGGAAGTCCTCGCTGTCCAGCACGTCCTTGCCCAGAATGGGATGGAAATCGCTCCAGATATTGTAGCCGAACACGCAGGGCAGGCTCAGGAGGGCCAGCAGCACGCCGTTGATGAGCACGGCCTTCTTGCGGCTGATGCCGAAGGTGTCCATGCAGACGGCCAGAATGTTCTCAAACACCGCCAGCACCGTGGAGAAGCTGGCGAACACCATGAACAGGAAGAACAGCGTGCCCCAGAAGCGGCCGCCGGACATGTTCACGAACAGAGGCGGCAGGGTCTGAAAGATCAGCGCGGGGCCTTCACCAGGCGCAACGCCGAAGGTGAAGCAGGCAGGGAAAATGATGGCGCCCGCCATGAGGGCCACGAAGGTATCCAGAATACAGATGCGGACAGCCTCGCCGGGGAGGGACTGCTCGTCGCTCATGTAACTGCCGAAGATCTCCATGGCGCCGATGCCCAGAGACAGGGTGAAGAACGCCTGATTCATGGCGTCGGTGATGAGGCTGCCGAGGCCGTGCTCCCGGATGGTGTCCACGGAGGGCAGCAGGTAGAACTTCATGCCCTCCGCCGCGCCGGAGAGAGTCAGGCTGTGGACCGCCAGCACCACGATCAGTGCCAGCAGGCAGATCATCATGACCTTGGTCACCCGCTCCAGACCCTTCTGAAGGCCGAAGCTGCACACGATCAGGCCGGTGACCACCACCAGCTCCGTGAAGACGGCCATGGAGCCGGGGCTGCCCAGCATGGTGCCGAACATCCCGGAGATCTCGTCGCCGGTCATGCCGGCGTGGAAGCCGCCGGTGAGGAATTTTCCGAAATAGTTCACCATCCAGCCGGTGACGGTGGTGTAATACATCATCAGCAGATAGCAGCCCGCCAGACAGAACCAGCCGTGGATGTGCCACTTGGAGCCGGGCTTTTCCAGATTCTTGTAGGCCAGCACGGCGCTCTTGCGGCCGCCGCGGCCCACCGCCAGTTCCATGGTCATCACGGGGACGCCCAGCAGCAGCAGGCACACCAGATAGAACAGGACGAAGTAGCCGCCGCCGTTCTTGCCGGTGATATAGGGGAAGCGCCACACGTTGCCGATGCCGATGGCGCAGCCCGCGCTCACCAGCAGGAAGCCCAGCCGGGAGCCGAAGGATTCTCTTTGCATTTCTAAGTACCTCGCTTACACACAACAAATATGCACTTATCTTAGCGGAAAAAATCCCCCTTTACAAGGGGGATTTTTTCATGATAAAATAAGAAAAACTTATTTTGTGTCGTGGGAGGGCGTTATGAATCGAAATCAGCTGAAGTATTTCGTGGCCGCGGCGGAGAGCCGCAGCTTCACGAAAGCCGCCGAGCAGTTCTACATTTCCCAGACCGCCATCACCCAGCAGATCCGTCTGCTGGAGGAGGCGCTGGGCTGTCCCCTCTTTGACCGGAGCACCCGGCCCGTGAGCCTGACCCCTGCGGGGACCATCTTCCTCCGGGAGGCCAAGGGGATCCTGGAGCGGATGAGCCGGGCGCAGGAGCGGGTCCATGACGCCTCCACCGGTCTCTCCGGCACGCTGCGGGTGGGCTACGTCCGGGGGTACGAGCGCAGCGACCTATCCGCCCATATCCGCCAATTTCACCAGCAGAACAGCAACGTGCTCATCACCTTTTACCGCTGCTCCACCGACGCGCTGGCGGCGGGGCTGCTGCACCATGAATACGACATCATTTTCACCTGGGACAGTACCAACCTGAAAACCCAGGAGGGTGTGGCCTGCCGCACCGTGGAAAAGGCCCGGCTGGTGGTGGCGCTGTACGCCGGACACCCGCTGGCCCAGCGGCAGCAGCTCCGGCGGCAGGAGCTGCGGGGAGAGACCATCCTCTACATGTCCCCTGACGCCGCCGACGATTCCTACGGCGACGCCTTTTTCATGCAGCTTTACAACGAGGCGGGCTACAAGCCCAACATCCTCTTCCGCTCCGCCGACACGGAGAGCATCCTCATGATGGTCTCCGCCGAGGAAGGCATTTCCATCCTCCCCGCCTACTGCGTGGAAAAGCTCTACAATGCCGACAATCTGGTGTTTGTCCCCCTCATCGGCGAGGGAGAGGTGGAGGAGATCATCGCCGCGTGGCAGACCACCAACCCCAACCCCGCGCTGGCCCGGTTTCTGGCTATGACTCCTCCCCAATGGGAATGAGCCGTCCCGTGTCCGCCCCGACCCGGTGAGAAATGGAGAGCACCGTCCGGTCCGCCGCGGCCCGCTTCAAGGCCCGCAGCACCGCCCGCTCCGTCTCCGCGTCCAGATTGGCGGTGATCTCGTCCAGCAGAAGCAGCTTTGGGTCCGCCGCCACCGCCCGGGCGATGGACAACAGCTGCCACTGTCCCTGAGAGAAAATGTCCGGGGTGCAGGGGGTGTCATAGCCCTGCGGCAGGGCGCCGATGGCCTCCGCCAGTCCCGCCAGCTCCGCGGCCCGGCGGACCTGCCCCTCCGTGATGGTGTCATCATACAGGGTGATCTGGTCCCGGACGGTGCCGGGGACCGGATGGAACCGCTGCTCCACATAGCCGTACAGTGCCCGCCGCTGCGGGCCGGTGAGGGACCGGGGGTCCACGCCCTGGATCCGGACGGTGCCCCGCCGGGGGGCATACAGCCCCAGCACCAGCTTGAACACGGTGCTCTTTCCCGCGCCGGTCCGACCGGACAGGGTAGCCAGCTCTCCCTCCCGGATCTCCATATTTAAGTGGTGCAGAACGTTCTGCCCTGCCTCATAGCCGAAGTCCACATCCCGCAGCTCCACCATGGGAGCGGCGGGATTTTCCGTTTCCGGGGCCACTGTCTCCTGCTCTGGCTGGGCCAGAAAGTCATTGATCCGGCGAACGCCCGCCACGGCGGACTGGATGGTCTGGATCTCCATGCCCAGACTTTCCAGAGGAGAGAAGATCTGGCTGATGTAGTTCATCACCGTCACGGCGGTACCGGCGGTCATGCCGAACAGCGTCAGCACCGCCGGGTCTCCGGAGGCGGACAGCAGCATGACCGCGCCCACCACAGCGGCGTTCACCGTGAGGATCACGGGGGAATACAGGGCGTCATAGAAGTTGGTCCCCTCAATGGCCCGGTAGCTCTCCCCCAGCGCACCGTCATACCGGGTCTCCATGTAGGTCTCCTTGCCCAGCGTGCGGATGGTGCGGAGATTCCGCACCGTCTCCGGCACATATCCGGAGGCCCGGCTCACCGCCTTCCGGTTTTTCAGCTGATTGTGCAGCATCCGCTTCTGGACGAACCGGGTAAAGAGGAACAGCACCGGCAGCAGCGCCAGCTTTTCAAGAAGCAGCAGGACCGCGAACCACAGTCCCCACAGCACGAACGTCCACGCCGCCCCGTGCCACAGGCCCGTTGCAAGCCAGACGATCAGAATGTTCAACAGCTGACGCGCCTTGCCCTTCCGGCTGCCGCCGAGAGGGATATAGAGGTAGTCGCGGAACCACGAGCCAAGCGACATGTGCCACCTGCGCCAGAACTCCGTGATGCTCGCTGAAATATAGGGGTAGTTGAAGTTTTCAGGGAAGTGGAAGCCCAGCATCCGCCCGAGGCCGATGGCCATATCGCTGTAGCCCGAAAAGTCGAAATAGACTTGGAGCAGAAACGCGAGCGCGTAGAGCCAGACGAAGAGGACGCTCGCGTCCTGCGTCGACTTGTAGGCGCTCGCGAGCGCGTCGAACTGGTTGGCGAGCAGAATTTTCTTGGCAAAGCCGACCGTAAAGCGGCGCACGCCCTCCGCCGCGGCGGAGACGCTGTGCGTGCGGCTTTTGAGCTCTGCGGCGACGTCGGAATACCGTACGATCGGCCCCGCGATGAGTTGGGGGAAGAGCGAAACATAGGCGGCCAGGTCGATGAAATTCCTCTGCGCCGCCGTTTCGCCGCGGTAGACGTCGAAGACGTAGCTCAATACCTGAAAGGTGTAGAAGCTGATGCCGATGGGCAGGCTCAGCTTCAAAAGCGGCAGGGAGAGCCCTGTGACGGCGTTGACGCTGGAGAGAAAAAAGTCCGCGTACTTAAAATAGCCGAGAAGCCCAAGGCTCACAAGGATCGAGAGCGTCAGAAAGACCTTCGACGCCTTTTGCCCGCGATGCTTTTCAATCAGCAGGCCGAAACCATAGCCCTGCACGATGGAGACGAGCATGAGCAGCATATATTTCGGCTCGCCCCAGGCATAGAAAAAGAGGCTTGCGAGCAGCAGCACCGCGTTTTT
>ERZ773173.806-NODE-806-length-33740-cov-4.784118_pt1 | contig 33740 bp, 27 predicted proteins | sample MGYA00580535_ERZ773173 | MGnify/ENA primary metagenome ERZ773173 (study PRJEB29015, sample SAMEA2737856) | human gut metagenome | biome: human gut; feature: human-associated habitat; material: faeces | place: China | collected 2012 ...
GAGGGTATGGGGCCTGAAAAGCCCGGAATTTGAATACCGGAGGTATAATTATGGCATTTGATTACGCAAAGGCATACCAGCAGTTCATCGACGAGGAGTTTGCGGCGGCCTCCGCTACCGCGTGGATGATCCCCGAGGCGGGGAAGGTCCGCTTCACGGGGGGCCGGGACATTGAGATCTCCACCCTGTCCACCACGGGTCTCGGCAATTATGACGCGGGCAAGGCCGACGGCTCCGCTTACCCTCAGGGCACCGTGACCAACAGCTGGAAAAGCTACACCCTGTCCATGGACCGCGGCGTGAAGTTCTCTCTGGACCGCACCGACCCCAACGACACCGGTTTTCTGGTCACCGCCGAGAACGTCATCCGTGAGTTCGCCCGCAACGCCCTGGTGAAGGAGCAGGACACCTACCGCATCCACCGCCTGTACGAGCTGGCCAACGGCGACGCGGCCCACAATACCACCCACATCGTCTCCGCCGCTCTGACCAAGACCAACGCCATCGCCACCGTCAGCGGCCTGTTGCAGACCGTCCGTGACGATGCGGAGGAGATGGACGGCTATGTGGCCCTCATCAGCCACAAGCACAAGACCGCCTTTTTGGAGGCCGCCAACGGCACCTATCACGACATTTCCTTCGGCAACGCCGTGTCTATCAACGGCGTGACCTATGAGAACGTGATGATGCTGGACGATCTGCCCTGCGTGTTCGTGCCCCAGAGCCGCATGAAAACCGTCATCACCGTCCAGAGCGGCGACAGCGATCAGGGCGGCATCGTGGCGGGGGAGAACGCCAAGGACATCGCCTGTCTCATCACCCACTGCGAGACGCCGCTGGCCGTGAGCAAGCTGGACGCCATCAAGCAGTTCGGCCCCCAGGAGAACCAGCTGTTTGACGGCACTTCCATTCAGGCACGCTATCTCTACGATCTGTTCGTGCCCGGCAAGCGCCTGGCCTCCATCGGCGCTGTGGTGGCTCCCTGATGAGCGGCGCGGACAAGGCGGCCGCCATTCGGGAGAAGGCGGAGCGTCTGGCGGGCCGCAGACTCGGTGAGAACGGGGACGCGCTGACGGAAATGGCCATGGAGCGGGCCTGCGCGTGGTGCGGACGGGAGGACATCCCGGAGGCCATGGAGCAGGCCGTGGCGGCGCTGCTCCTCGACATGGAGGGCCGGGAGGCCGCTGTGAAGAGCGTTACCCGTGGCGACACCTCCGTGACCTACGTCGTCTCTGACGGGCAGTCCGCCGCGCTGGCGGGGCTGGCCCCGTGGCGCAGGCTTGGGCGGCTGAAGGAGGGGTGAACCGTGACGGACAAAGCATTGGCGGACATTCTCGCCCGGACATACGCCCACCGTGTCACGGCGTTCCGTCCGCTGGCGGAGGGGGAGGAGCGGCTCTGCGAGGCCGCTCCCTGCGCCCTGAGCCGCTCGGAGCACACCAACGCCCCCATGCCGCCGTCCCTTTCCGCCGCTTGGCCGGAGGCGCTGTACCGGCTGACGTTGTACACCCGCCCGGAGCTGGCCTTTCGGCTGGGCGACCGGGTGGAGGTGACGGACGGGGGGGGAAGCGTCTGGATGGGGCGCACCTCCGACAGCTTTCGGTATGACAGCCATTGCGTAACAGTGGTGGAGATCAGCGGCGTGGAGCCGTCCGCAGGAGACGCAGAAGGCGTCTGCGGCGGACAAGTCTCACGTGAGACAGGAAAGGAGGGGCAGGCGTGAAGGCCATTCAGGACAGCGTGACGGCGTATTTGCAGGCGTGCACGGGCATCCGCACCGTGGCGGATCGGACAAGGGCGCGGGGGGAATACCCCCTGCTGGCGGTGTCCGTCCGGGAGGACGGGACGGTATTGGTGGACGGCGGACGGCAGGCGGAGCACACCTACCGGGTGACGGTCTCCGCCGCATCCGACCGGGAGCGGGACGGAAACACCGCCCTGCTTTCCTCCCTGACGCCGGTTCTGCTCCGGGGCGTTCCCATGGGGGAGCGGACGCTGCATCCATTGGAACTGAAAACCGAGGGCGAGACGCTGACGTTCACGGTGGAACTGTGCGTACCGCTGGCCCAGCCGGAGAAGCCCGCCATGGAGCCGCCGGGACGCATGGCGACTCTCAATTTGGACATTTGACAAGGAAATCTTTGAAATTTGGAGGTATTTATGGGTCTTCCTGAAATTTTTATCAGCTTTCAGACGGCGGCTGTGTCCGCTATCACCCGTTCCGCCCGGGGCGTGCTGGCGGTGGCGGTGAAGGACGCCACCGAGGGCGGCGTGGCAGAGGCCGCGTACAAAAGTCTGGCGGAGGTGCCGGAGGACAAGTTCTCCCCTGAGAACTACCGTCTGCTGAAACTGGCCTTTTTAGCCGCGCCCACCAAGGTCTGGGTGCTGCGCGTGGGCGAGGACGCGGAGAAAACCTATCAGGCGCTGGAGCGTTTGCGCTTTGACTGGCTGGCCGCGCCCGGCTTGGAGGATGCGAGGGTGATGTCCTTTATCAAGACCCTCCGAAACGGCGGACGGGGCGTGAAGGCCGTGGTCGCCAACGCCACGGCCCCCGACTGCGAGGGCATCGTGAACCTGTGTGTGTCCGGCCTGACGCTGGAGGACGGCGCGCTGGAGGCAAAGGATTACGCCGTCCGTGTGGCGGCGCTGCTGGCGGCGCTGCCCCTGACCCGCTCCGCCACCTACGTCAACCTGCCGGAGGTGGTGGGCTGCGACGCACTGGCCGAGCCGGACGAGGACGTGGACGCGGGCAAGCTCATTATCGTCCCCGGCCGGGAGGGCTACCGTCTGGGCCGCGCGGTGAACTCTCTGACCACGCTGACCCCGGACAAGGCCGCGCCCTTCCAGAAGATCAAGATCGTGGAGGGCATCGACCTGATCCGCGGGGACATTGCCAAGGCTTTCGAGAGCGGCTATGTGGGCAAGGTGCTCAACGATTACGACAACAAGCTGCTTCTGGTGACGGCCATCAACGCCTATCTCAAGGGGCTGGAAGGGGATGTGCTGGACAAGACCGCCGACAACCGATGCTTTGTGTCTCTGTCCGGGCAGAGAAGCTATCTGGAATCCAGAGGGACCGACACCTCCGACATGAAGGACACCGATATTCTGAAGGCCAACACCGGCAGTCAGGTGTTTCTGGAGGCCAAGCTGACCTTCTGCGACGCCATGGAGGATCTGGCGCTGGTCATCTCCATGTAACCATCGGACGAACGTGAAATAGGAGGAACGTATGAGTAATTTACAGGCAAACCGCACCCTGTCCGGCTCCTTTGCCGAGGTCTGGGTGGACGGCGCGCGCATCGCCGAGCTGTCCCAGCTGACGCTGACCGTCAAGGTCCAGCGGGAGAAGGTCCAGTTCGGCATGGATGTGGATTCCAAGATCACCGGCTACGCCGGAGAGGGCACCATGACCCTCAAGCAGGTCTACACCCGGTTCTACGAGGTGCTGGAACAGGCCAAGCGGGGCCTTGACAAGCGGTGCACCATCACCACCGCCCTGAAAGACCCGGATGCCGCCGACGGCGGCGAGGAGCGGTACAGCATCGACAACGTGGCGTTTACCGAGCTGCCCTTCATGAACTACAAGATGGGCGAGGTGAACCAGCAGAAGCTGCCCTTTACCTTCCGGCCCTCCGATCTGGTGTGCCTGGACAGCATCCGGGCCGCTGACTGATGGCGCTGGCGGACGTCCTGCGGGAGCGTGTCTCCCGCAGGGGCCGCACCGCTGAGGTGGCATGCGGTCTGCTGGGTACGGTGACGGTGGAGGCCCTGCCGCCGAGAGAGTGCGCCGCTCTCGGACTGCGGGACGGCGGGCGGGCGCTGTTTTACGCCGCCTGCCGGGACTTGCAGACCGCCGGGGAGACGCTGCGCCGGGAGGGGCGGCTGTTCACCCCTGCCGAGGTGACGGCCTATGTGTCCGACGAGGAGGCGGCGGCCGCCGCACGGACGGTCCTGGCGCTCAGCGGCGTGACGACGGACGGAGACGGCGCATCGACAAAAAGCGCGGAAGTCCGACTTGGTGACGTGCAGAACAACGGGACACATTTGGCGGTCGAAGCGCCGTCCGGGGAGGAAATCCGACTTGGTGACGTGCAGGAAAACGAGGAAGTCCGACATGACGGCGTGCGGAACAATGGGCCGCATTTTGCGGGTAAAGCGCCGTCTGAGGGGGAATTCCGACTTGGTGACGTGCAGGAAAACGGGGATCTTACGGGAAAAGTCCGACATGAGGACGTGCGGGAAAAGGCGGTTCAAAAGGCGGTTCAAAAGGCGGAAATCCGACTTGGCGGCGTGCGGAAACCGGACGGTACGGCAGAAGATGGACAAGTCTCACATGAGTTTTTCGGCGGGGACGGTTCTGACCGGACAGACCCTATCTTGGGTGGTGTTTCCGATTTTGTACCACAAAATCTTGCGTTGTCCGAGGAAAATGACCGATTTTCAGCACCTTTGGAACTGTCCGGGAACGCTGGGGAAGTGTCCGGGCGAGGGTCGAATCTGCACGAGAGCAAGTCGGAAGCCGGAGAAGCGGTGCACGAAATGAAGTCGGAATCTGCGGCGGCGAGACGGCGGGGCTTGCACGAAAGCAAGTCGGAAGTCGAGGAAGCGGTGCACGAAAAGAAGTCGGAATCTGCGACGGCGAGACGGCGTGGTCTGCACGAAACTGAGTCGGAAGTCGGGGAAACGGTGCACGAAATGAAGTCGGATTTGACGACAGAGAGACGGGATGGCTTGCACGAAAACAGGTCGGAAGTCGGGGAAACAGTGCACGAAACGAAGTCGGAATCGGTGGAACGGTTCGCCGAGGGACTGTTGGAGGGCCTGCGCCGTGCCGCCGCTGTGAGATAGGGGGTTTTCTATGAACACCAGAACCGTTTTGCTCTGGCACAACAACGGTGCAGAGCGCATCTACTTTACAGTCAATCCCGCCCGGCTCACCGTCACCCGGCCCAACGAGAACCGGGTGCGGAGCCTTGCCATGGGCGGGACTGTGAATATCTGGGGGGGCCGGGGTCTGCGGGAGGTCAGGCTGACCACGTTCCTGCCCAGCGCCTACTCGCCGTTTTTTGATGGAAAGGAGCCGGAAAGCGTCCTCGCCATGCTGAAAAGCTGGCAGGATTCCGGAGATCCCGTGCGGCTCATCATCTCCGGCAGCGACATCAACGATGCGTTCCTCATTGAGGATGTGTCCGAGACGCTGGCAGAGGGGGACAGGGACGTGGGGCTGACTGTGACACTGCGGGAGTATAAATTCAAGTCGGCGCTGGCGGCTCTGGCCGGAGGGAGCGGCGGGAGCGGCTCCGCCCCTGTCCGCAAGCGGACGGATGAGCGGGTCACGCCCCAGACCTACACCGTCAAAAAGGGGGACACCCTTTGGGACATTGCCTGCCGCTTTTACGGCGACGGGACGAAGTGGGGGCGCATCGCCGCCAAAAACGGCGTGACGAATCCCCGGAAACTGCAAATCGGAAAGGTGCTGACGCTGTGAAACTGCTGATCGGACAACAGATGGTCATGCCCGCTCTGGAATCGGTGCGGCTGGGCAAGACCCGGAACGAGGCGGCGGCGTGTCTCACCGCCACGGTGCTCATCGCCTCGGCGGACACCTACTTTTTGAAGCTGTCCGTGGCAGTGGGGGATGTGGTGCGGCTGCTGGATGACGGCGGGAAAGAGATCTTCCTTGGCAGCGTCCACGCGCTTGACCGAACGCCGGAGGCCGTGACCCTGACGGCCTATGACCGGGGGGTGTATCTGACCCGGAACGAGCTGTACGGCGTGTATGCCGGGACGGGGCGGCTGATCGCCGGGAAGATCGCCGGGGAACTGGGCGTTCCGCTGGGGGCCGTGGAGGATGACGGCCTTTACCGCACCATCGTCACCGGGCCGGGGGAGTCCGCCTTCTCCATCCTGCGCAGAGCCGTGGGGGAGGGGCGGGAGGTCGCCGTCCGGGACGGGGCGCTGACCGTGACGAAGGGGGGCGGCGGGGCTGTTCCCCTGCCGCCGGAGCGGGTGCTGGAGGTCTCCGGGCGGGCGTCCATGGGAAACATGGTGAACCGGGCCGTGGTGACGGGCCGAAACGGGCGTGTTCTCGCCGCCGCCCAGAATACCGGGGACATCACCGCCTGCGGGCGGTTCCAGCGGGTGATGGGAAAGAGCGGCGATCCGCAGGCGCAGGCCAGGGCCGCGCTGCGGCGGCGCAGCCTGTCCGCAAGGGTGACGGTGCTGGGGGATCTGTCCCTGCGGTGCGGCGGGCGGGTGGAGGCCCACCGGCCCCAATGGGGGTTGGAGGGGGTCTATGACATCACCGCCCACGAGCACCGCTGGGAAAAGGGCGTGTTTACCACGTCGCTGAGTTTGGAGGGAGTTGAGGCATGAACGTTTACAGTGAACTGCTGGAACTGCTGACGCCGGAGCGGAAGGACGCCCCGGCGGGGCTGTTCGGCACGCTGACGGCGGTTTCGCCGCTGACCGTTACCGTCCGGGGGACGGCGCTGACCGAGGGGCTGTTTTATCTCCAAGGGACGGTGTTCCGCAGGGAGGACATCGGCAGGGAACTGGCGCTGCTGTCCTGCGAGGAGGGCTTTTGGATCCTCGGCTTTGTGGGAGGTGGGGGCGCATGATCTTTCCCGATTGGGGGACGGCCCCCGACACCGCGCCGGAGGAGGCGCTGCCGCTGTTCCGGGAGTGGGCCGTGGATTGGGAGAACGGGTGCTTCGCCCTGCGCCGGGGAGAGCCGTATTTAGTCAGCGGCGACGAGGCATTGAAAATTTGGGTGACACGGGCGCTGCGGCCGGAAAGCCAGCGGTTCCGCTACACCGCGTGGTCGGCGGACTACGGCAACGAGCTGACGCTGCTGCTGGGCGGCTGCGTGGATCAGGGGATTCTGGAAAGTCAGGTGCGGCAGTATGTGCGGGACGCGCTGCTGGCGTGTCCCTATATCCGGGAGGTAGACGGGTTCTCCTTCTCGAAGAAGGGGAGCCGGGTGGAGGCCCGGTTCACCGTGCACACCGTCTATGAGGAGTTTACCCAGAAAACGGAGGTTTCGATCAGATGACCAAGGAAGAAATGCTGCGGCTGCTGACAGCCGCCTACACCGGCCCCGGCAGCGCCGCCGAGGGCACCTTTGCCGGAGATGTGCTCCGTGCCTGCGCCGACGGAATGGCGCAGCTTTGGAGCATGGAGATCGACGGACTGGAACGGCGGGCCTTTGTGTCCTCCGCTGTGGGGGAGTGGCTCACCGCCGTATGCGCGGATCGCGGGTGCATCCGCAAGGAGGGGGAGACGGACGAGGAACTGCGCGCCCGGACGCTGGCGGCGCTGGCCGCCACCCCCGCCTCCGGCAACGCCGACCACTACGCCGCGTGGTGCGGACAGGCGGCGGACATCCTGCGGGTGAAGGTGCTGCCGCTGGCAAGAGGAAACGGCACCGTGGACATCGTGGCGGTGGGCCGGGAGGGGAAGGCCCCCGGCGAGGCCGCCATCCGGGAGGCCCAGGCCGTCGTGAACCGGGAGCGGCCCGTGGGCGCGGACGCAAGGGTCATTGCCGCCGCTGAGACGGCGGTGAATGTGGCGGCGTCCGTGACACTGATGGACGGCGGCAGCTTGGAGGGCGTGAAAACCGCCTTTTCTCAGGGCTTGACCGCCTTTTTCCGGGACAACGCCCTGCGGACGCGGGTGGTCAGCCACGGCAAGGCCCTGCGGCTGCTGCTGGACTGCCCGGGCGTGGCGGATGTGTCCGGCTTCACCATGAACGGCAGCGGCGACAGCCTGACGCTGACGGAGGGCGCTGTGCCTGTGGTGGGCACACTGACGCTGACGGAGGTGAAGGCATGAGACTGCCGGAATTTTTGACGGAGCTTTCCCCCGTCCGGGAGACGCTGGCGGTGCTGGAGCAGGGGGAGAACGCCATGGCGGAGGCCGTGGCGGAGAAGAACGGTCAGGTGTGCGTGGAGACCGCCACCGGAGGGCTGACCCTGTGGGAGCGGGACTACGGCCTGCCCGTCCGGGAGGGGGCCGCGATGGAGGATCGCCGTGCCGCCGTCCGGGCCGCCATGGCCGGGGGGCGCACCCTGACCCCCGCCTTTTTGAAGGAGCTGTGCGTCACGCTGGGCGGCGGCGACCGGGGCGAGGTGGAGGAGGACTTCGCCCATTGGAGCGTCACGGCGCTGGCGGTGGGCGAGGGCCGTGTTCCGGCGGACATTCCGGCCCTGAAACGGGCGGTGGAGCGGCTGAAACCCGCCCACCTGTCGGTGACGGTGCTGCCCACGGCGGACTTGACGGCACGCCGCTGGGCGGCGGTCACCGGCGGCGTGATGATGGAGGTCTGGGGGTAAAAAAACGAGGGGACGGAAAGAAGAGCGCACCTGACATGGCCATGACCGGCGAGGTTAAGATCCTTGCCGGCAGGGTGGGGGCGGCTTCTGACCACTGCACCAACAATTAAGTGGACGCTTACTGCGCAAATGCCGTGACGTGGGCCGCTGACAACGGGATCAGCAAAGGAACAGGCAGCGGGCTGTTCGACTCCGCCAACGACTGCACGAGCGCGCAGATCACGGCGTTCCCGTGGCGGCTGTACATGGAAAAGGGAGATTAAGACCTCTTAAAAGAATTCTCACCGGTTTGATCGAACCGGGGAGAATAAGCGTCAAAGCTGGCAACAGCTATGAGACAGGCGTAATGGAACGTTTTGATATGCTACCTCTGCGAACTCAGCCTGTGTGGATGATTGAAGATGTTCGCGTTGGACGTTCCCGACCATGCGGTTAGTTACGCCCGACGCGAACACTTTTGCGTATTTTAACCGGAAACTGGTGAAAGCTGCGTGGCCTTCAAGCTGCCTGATACAGGGTAGGAAGGCCGACAGCGGGCTTGTTCGGGTGAGAGTCAGAAGGATAAATTTCACTGCGAGATATGCCTTGACCGGTTTCGGAAAATCTGCTATTGTTAATTAATGTAAAGAATTTTTGCCATCGATTGACAAAGACGGGGGCATCTGACAGCGAATTTTCCGGTGTATTTGCCTCTGACGATCAAAATGGTACATGTTCACAAACTGTGAAAAGGAGATACTATGCCGAAACAATATTGCGTTGGTGCGGTGGAAAAAGCCATTAAAATACTGAATTTTCTGGCAGAGCACCCGGATTCATCTTTTAGTGAGATTTTTACGGCGCTGGAGCTTTCTAAATCCACAACCTACCAGACTCTTTCAACTCTTGAGATGTTTCACTATGTTGAACGACTGGACAACCGGCAGTATCGTTTGGCAATGGGGATCCTTCCGCTGCTGCGTGGCATCCCTAAGCAGAATGACATTGTGGAGTGTGTGCGCGGTCCCCTGACAAAGCTGGCAGATGAGACACAGTTTTCTGTTCATTTCTGTATTCTGGATGCAGGCAGCGCCATATGTGTGTTCAAGGCTGAGAACGGGAATATATCCATCCGTACCACCTCGGTAGGCCGGCCTTTGACGCTGCACTCCTCGGCTGCGGGGAAGGCTTTGATGGCTTGGCTGCCAGCGGAGCAGTTGGAACAGTATCTTTCCCGCATTGACTATACTCCTTTTACCGACAGCACGATCACAACCCGGGAGGGATACCTGGAAGAACTCCGGAAAACCCGGGAGCGGGGTTTCTCTGTGGACCATGGTGAGGGCACCAAAGGTGTGTTGGGTATCGGTGTGCCGGTATACCGTGGAGATGATTTGATGGGGGCAATCAGCATCGGCACCGTGGTGACAGATTCTAGCATGGAAGAATATGAGCGTATCGCAGGTCAAATGAAGAAAAGCGCCCAGGAAATCGAGCAGAACCTGGTCCGCCCGTAAACTAATTCCCAGTTGAAGATCTTCTGGGCCTATGAAGGAATTCAAATGAGTTAAACAAATAAATTAGTAGTAAAAAATGTTCAAACCGCCAAAAGGGCTTGCCATCTGTGAATTGCAGACGGCAAGCCCTTTTGTTTTGTTTGGCCGGGAAAACCGCAGACCGGTATCCTTGACTGCCGTGAGTTCTCAACTTATTGAATGTACAATCGGTCAAATGAATGAAATTTCGTTGGCATTTTTGTATAAATTACTCACTGTATAAGTGTTGACTTTTTTTCTCTCCTGCTATATTATCTAGATACAGAAACAAGTTCTGGATCCAAAAACAACGGGAGGGGGGAAAACGCATGAGCAAATACTTGGATGAATATGTGTTGGGAGAACACTTTGTATCTGCCGCACGGACGGTGACGGAGTGCGACGTCGTCAATTTTGCCTGCATGACAGGGGATATGCACCCCAATCACACGGATGCCGAGGTCATGAAGCATAGCCAGTTCGGTCAGCGGATTGCCCATGGGCTGCTGGGGATCAGTTGGGCTCACGGGTTTCTGGACAGACTGGATCTGATCACGGACAGTGCCATCGCGTTTCTGGAAATTGAGGAATGGAAATTCAAGGCGCCTATTTTCTTCGGAGACACGATTCACGCGGAAATTACGGTGAAGGACGTGATTCCCAGCCGCAGCAAGCCGGATCGAGGAGTGCTCAAGCTGTACTTTGAGCTCATTAAGCAGGATGGTACCGTCTGCCAGAGCGGCACGAAGGCCATTATGATGAAACGCACCGCACAGAAAGAGGGATAAAGCATGAGTAAAGTTGTAAGTGTGGAAGAGGCCATTGCCTCCATTGCGGACGGCAGCACCGTTACTGTCTGCGGCTGTGAGAATATCCTGCTTCCCGAATATCTACTGGCTAATCTGGAGAAGCGGTTTCTGGAAACCGGCCATCCCAGAGACCTGACGGAGATCCACACCGTAATCCACGGCATGGGCGTGGGTCTGGGGCTGGAGCACTTTGCCCACGAGGGTATGACGAAAAAGGTCATCGGCAGCGGTTACAGCTACTTGAAGACCTCTAAGATGACCTCCATGATTCGAGAGAACAAGATCCCCGCCTACCTGATTCCCATGGGCACGGTGCTGCAGATTATGGCCAACGTGGCTGCCGGCGAGCCCTATACATACAGTAAGGTGGGGTTCGGAACCTTTGTAGACTGCGATGTGGAGGGCGGCTGCGTCAACAGCATTGCGGAGAACACCTTCTGCACCCGAGATACCATTCACGGCGAGGAAATGCTCTGCTACAAAAATCCGAAGATTGACGTAGCTATCCTCCGGGGCACCACAGCCGATGAATTCGGCAATATCAGCCTGGAGCATGAGCCCATGACCTTGGGCGTTCGGACACTGGCCATGGCAGCCCGGGCCAGCGGCGGCAAGGTGATCGTTCAGGTCAGCCGTCTGGTGAAGCGGGGCAGCATTGACCCCCAGAAGGTAGTGATTCCCGGCATCATGGTAGACATGGTGGTGGTGGATGAGAATCAGGCCCCCAGCGGTGGGCGGATGAACCCGGCCCTCACCGGTGAAATTCGCATTCCCGTCTCTGCGCTGGAACCCCTGCCGCTGGACGCTGCCAAGGTTATCAGCCGCCGGGCGGCTCAGGAGATCACCAAGCAGTCCGCAGTGGTGAATCTGGGGGTAGGCATTCCCATCAATATTCCTATGATCCAAGTGGAAGAGAACTCTGACAAGGACACGATTTTCTTCCCGGAGCACGGCGCCATCGGCGGCGTTCCGGCAGAGCGGGCCATTTTCGGCACCAATGTAAACCCCGAGGCTATCATTGATTCCACCGATGTGTTCCGCTATTACCGGGGCGGCGGTCTGACTCAGACGTTCCTGGGCTTCGGTGAGTTTGACCAATACGGCAACGTGAATGTCAGCAAATTCAATGGCATCATCCCCGGCTGCGGCGGCTTCATCGACATTGCTCACAAAACGCCGAAGCTGGTGTTCTGCGGTTCCTTCACCGCCGGCGGCGCAAAAATTGAGATTGGCGGCGGTCGCCTGAAGATCATTCAGGAGGGCAAGTACCACAAGCTGATGGAAAAGGTGGAGCAGATTACCCTGAACGGTCAGGAAGCTCTGAAAAAGGGACAGGACGTCACTTATGTGACGGAGCGGGCGGTGTTCCACCTGACCCCCAAGGGCATTGAACTGTTGGAATACGCCCCCGGCATTGACATTCAGAAGGACATTCTGGATCTGATTCCCTTCCCGGTGCTGGTGTCCAACCCCAAGGAGATGGACGCAGCCTTGTTTACGTAAGAACGGAGCGTGGGTATGAGCAGCGAACTTAGGTTTGACGTACTGGTGCTGGGGGGCGGCGGCGCAGCCCTGCGGGCCGCCCTGAGCGCCTGTGAGCAGGGCGCAAAAACCGCCATCCTCTCCAAGGGTGAGGCAGGAAAAAGCGGCGCCACCTATTACAGTGTGGCAGAGGTGGGGGCCTTCAATGTGCCGGACGGAGCCCTGGATCCTGAGGACAGCCCGGAGGAATTCTACCGGGATATGGAGATGGCCGCCTTGGGTACTGCACAGTTGCCCCTATGCCGGATTCTGGCGGAACAGGCGGAGAGCGCCCTGCAATATCTGGAGAAGATCAGCGGCGGCACTGTGTTTGCCAAAGAGGATGGACACTTCAAGGTGTATCAGGCCTGCTTTTCCACCCGGCCTCGCTCCCATGTGGTGGAAAACCACTTCAAGCCCATCCTTCGGGCCCTCCGGGAGGAGGTGGCCAGAAGGGACATCACGGTTCTCAGCGGTCTGCAGGCGGTGGATCTGCTGAAAGAGGACGGACAGGTCTGCGGTGTGTACGCACTGGATGAGGCTGGTGCCCCAGTGATTGTTCATGCCGGCAGCGTTGTCCTGGCCACCGGCGGAGCCAGCCGCCTTTTCCGGCGGAATATGTATCCTCGGGACATTACCGGCGACGGATACGCAATGGCCTGGCGGGCCGGCGCCCGGATGAGCAACATGGAGTTCATTCAGGCGGGGATCGGCGTGGCGGCACCCTTTATCAACCTTTTCGGTAACTACCTCTGGGAGGCTAACCCCCAGATCGAAAACGCAGCAGGGGAGCCTGTGCTGGAAAAATACCTTCCGGCCGAAGTGACGCCGGAGGCTGTTATCCGGGAGAAGACCCATTTCCCATTCAGCACAAGAGATCTCTCCCGATATATTGAGATTGCGGTTCAGAGCGAGTATAATTACGGCTGGGGAACCGCCGGCGGCAACATGCTTCTGAATTTCCGCGGAACGGATTTTGACAGTCTGTTTCGGCGGGATCCGGTATTTGCCTCCATGTGGAAGGTTACCTATCAGTGGCACAAAGAGCGGGGGATCGACCTCTATCGGGATCCGGTGGAGATTGCCTGCTTTGCCCATGCCCTCAATGGCGGTGTCCTGATCGACGAACATGCCGCCGCCAGTCTCCCGGGACTCTATGCGGCAGGAGAGACGGCCTCCGGCCCCCACGGAGCCGACCGGCTGGGGGGCAACATGTCCGTTACTTGTCAGGTGTTCGGCAATATTGCCGGCCGCAGCGCTGCCGCCTATGCAAAGGGGCTGAAGGCTCACCCAACTGGAGAGGCGTCGGCAAGAGAGATCGCCCGGCGGCTGGAGCAGCTGACCTCCGGCACCAGACGGGAATGCAGAGACCTGCTGGAGACCCTGCAGGAGCGCTCGGACAAAGCCCTGATGATTATCCGCAGCCAGACCGGACTTCAAAAGTACCTGACGGAGCTGGCAGATCTGAAGGCGGAGATCGCCTGCGGCGGAACGGCTGGGTGTCTGGGAGAACTGGTACAGCTGGAAAATTTGGCAGAGGTCGGCGGACTGATCGCCCGGGCAGCGCTGGAGCGGAAGGAAAGCCGGGGCAGTCACTACCGGGCGGATTATCCAGATGCAGATCCGGCCCTTGCCCATCCCATTATCCTTGAAAAGGCGTAAAAAACTACATTAAATATAGTATGGACAGAGAAGAAAGGACGGTTTCCATGAAAAAAAGACTTGTCTCCCTGATGCTGGCAGGATTGCTGACACTCTCCCTCACCGCCTGCGGCGGACAGAAGAGCGATTCCCCCGCTACCAGCGGCAATGGGGATGCCGCTCCCTCCGGCACAATCGTGCTTAAGTGCGGCCATGTGCTGGCGGATGGCAGCCACTTTGACTTTGGCGTGGACAAATTCGCCGAACTGGTAAACGAGAAGTCCGGCGGCACCCTTCAGGTGGAGGTACACACGGACGGCACGCTGGGGCAGGAGCGGGAGATGATGGAGTCCCTTCAGATCGGCAATCTGGATCTGGCGCTGGTTTCCACGGCTCCCATCAGCAACTTCTATTCTCAAATGTCCGTGCTGGACATGCCCTACCTCTTTGACTCCAAGGCCCATGCCTATGCGGTGCTGGACGGCGAGATCGGCCAGAGCCTCTTTGATGGTCTGGAGAGTCAGGGCATGGTGGGCCTTACTTACATGGAAAACGGTTTCCGCAATGTCTTTTCCACTAAGCCTATCACCAAGCCTGCTGATCTCAAGGGTGTGAAAATCCGTATCATGGAAAACCAGATCCAGACTGCCACCTTCAGTGCTCTGAACGCCATCGTCACCAATATGGCCTCCGGCGAGGTTTATACCGGCCTGCAGCAGGGAACCATTGATGCCGCCGAGAATGCCATCTGCGCCTACTACAGCAGCGCCTACTATGAGGTGTGCAAAGAACTGAGCCTGACGGAGCATTTCTATGGCGCCACTGCCCTGTTGATGAGCAAGAAGGTCTTTGCATCCCTGACGGAGGAGCAGCAGACCATTTTGAAGGAGGCTGCGGCTGAGGCGCGGGATCTTCAGCGGGCCGATGTGGCAGAAAGAGAGACCCGGTATCTGGATGAGCTTCAGGCCGAGGACGGCGTGACGGTGCATGAGGATGTGGACAAGGATGCATTCCGGGCCATCACCGATGAGATCTATCCCAAGTTCTATGATACCATCCCTCAGGATCTCGTTGAGTCCATCCGTAATTGTGCCTATTAAATTCTCTGAGAGAGAAGGGAGGGAGACTGCCGCTTTACGCCTTGTAAAATGTCAGTCGCGAGTATGAAATTTTACAACGGAATCAACAAAGTCGAAAAAGTTTTGGTGGCAATCGTCACAGTGCTGTTAGTTGCGGTTGTGTTTTTGCAGGTGGTTAATCGCACCATCATCAAGGCAACCATTGCTTGGCCCGAGGAGGCGGCCCGCTACCTGATGGTGTGGCAGGTGTTCCTGGCATCTGTCATCGCGTTCCGAACCGGGGCAAACTGCTGCATTGACGTGCTCATTAACCGGTTCCACGGCAAGGCCAAGGTTGTACTGACCTGCTTTTCAAACATTGTGTGCCTGGTGTTTGCGGTGGTGCTGATCCTGGGGGCACTGGAGGTCATCCAGACCCAGATCGAATTCAACCAGACCTCCACGGCACTGCGGATCAATATGGCCTTTGTCTATGCGGCCATGCCAGTATGGGGAATCCTCTTCATTGTAGAACTGGTGTTTATGACTATTCAGGCTTTTAAGCCGACCGCTTTCAAGGATCAGACCGACGGGGAAGGAAGTGCTGCATGAGCTTGATTTTCATTCTGCTGGGAACTTTTTTCCTGCTGGCGTTTTTAGGGGTTCCCATTGCCATTTCTCTGGGTGTGGCATCCGGCATCGGCATGCTGACGGCGGGTGTGTCTGTGTCCGGTATCGCCCAGCGAATGTTTGCCGGCGTGGATTCCTTCTCCTATTTAGCCATCCCCATGTTCATGTTGGCTGGTAAGCTGATGGAATACGGCGGCATATCCGCCAGAATCGTTCAAGTGGCAAAGATTCTTTGCGCCAAGGTCCGGGGCGGTCTAGCCATTACCTCCATTGTTGCCTGCTCCTTCTTCGCAGCTCTGTCCGGCTCTGCACCGGCAACGGTTTCCGCCATCGGCGGCATCATGTATCCGGAGATGCTCAAGGACGGCTATGACGAGGAGTTTGCCGGCGGCATGATTTCCGTGGCCGGCAACCTAGGTCCCCTGATTCCCCCCAGCATCCTGATGGTTACCATTGGTGTATGCACAGGCGTGTCTATCAGCGATATGTTCCTGGGCGGAATCGTCATCGGCATTCTACTGGCGGTTGTCTTCTGCTTGACGGCTTACGTCATCTGCCGCAGAAGAAATTACGGCGGCTCCGGCCAGACCTACAGCAGTAAAGAAAAATGGCGGATTTTCTGGTCCGCTATGCCGGCTCTGGGTATGCCTATCATCATTCTGGGCGGCATTTACGGCGGCTACTTCACCCCTACGGAGGCATCCGTTGTGGCGGTGGTCTACGGCATTATCGTTTCCTTCTGCATCTACAGAGAGATTACCGTGAAGCAGTTTATCCAGTCTCTGGTGGATTCTGCAGTGGCTGGCTCAGTGATTTTGCTGATGATTTCTACCTCTATGTCCTTCAGTTGGATTTTTGCAAGACAGGGCCTCTCCCGCCTGATTGTCAGCGGAGTTTCCTCTGTGTTCACCACATCGGTTTCCTTTATGATCCTCTCTTTTGTGATCTTCCTGATCTTTGGAACATTTATGGACGCCAATGCTAACGCCCTTCTACTGCTGCCCTTGATGTTTCCAGTGGCGCAATCTCTGGGAATCAACGCCATCCATTACTGCATTTTTGCAACCGGCGCACTGATTATCGGTTCCTCTTCTCCTCCGGTTGCAGTGAACATCTTCACGGCGGTCAGCGTCACGGGCCTGCCAATGAGCCGAATCATCAAAGGGATGCTGCCTTTCTTCATTATGATGATTCTCACAGTGCTCATCTATTCGTTCTTCCCCGATCTGAGCACTTTCCTGCCTAATCTGGTGGGGTAAGGAAATGGCCTGCGGTCTGTGAACTGCGCTCCGTCTAAACAACGACATTAAGATAAGACTGCACAAAGAGCAGCTGCCACAAGTAAGCGAAAAGGCTTATTCTTGTGGCAGCTGCTCTTTGTGCGCATGACAAAAGCTGTTGACCCTTCAGGAATTGATTGTATAGGGTAGGGCAGCCGTCAGCGGCTCTGTCGCGCTGCGGATGCTGCATGCCCCTTGCGGGTGAAGGGGGTGTGCGGGGCTGTGCCCGCAGGCGCGTTTCGGAGCGCAACCGCCGTAAGGCGGCTCTTAGCGCGGAGATAACCCAAGAAGGGGAAACAGGCGACGCGCCGCCGGTGGCGGATGAAGCGAGCATGTTTCGAGGAAGGCCCCCAAACAGCGAATACGCAGTGTCCGCTGTTTGGCTTGGGCCGACGGTGTATTCACGCTCCATGCGGGGAAGAAAAGACTTTTTCGACCCGTTGCGCCCCCGGTTTTCGGGGGCAAAGCACACGGAAAACGGCTGGGCCGACGGTGGAAGGCGAAGTGCCGCCGGGAGCGAAAAGAATTTTTCGACACGCTGAAAGCAGCTATCGCAGACGGGTACGGCTCGTTCTGCGGCAGCTGCTTTTTTTGCGGGGCGGCATGGGCGATTTTACTAAAGGGAAACGGCTTTTCGCCGGGTTTCATAAAATTTCTTCCGAAGTTCAAAAAAGTTCTTGCATCGTACACCGATGTACGGTGTATGATCTTATCGTGAAAAACGAGGTCGGATGCAAGTGGCCGCTCCGGTGACATTTCATGTCAAATTGAGGACGTTTCATGCAGACGGCCCCGCAAGGCGCGGAAAATATGCTACACTGAACACCGAAAACTGAAAAACTGTCCGGGGGGCGCCCCCCGGACCCGTAGGGAGGACTCCCTACGGGAAGATCTCTGTCCGTGGGAGACTGATTCGGACAGAGAAGGAAACGAACAGGAGGAGATCTATGAAGAAGCGTATCTTGAGTTGTCTCATGGCGCTGGCCCTGTGCCTGACGCTGCTGCCCACGGCGGCGCTGGCGGAGGAGACGGAGGGGACGGCGCAGACGTCCCCGGCCATGGAGGAAGCGGCAGACCCGGCAAACGGGGAAGTGAAGCAGGAAAATCAGCCTGCGGAAGCGAAGCAGGAGGGCCAGTCTGCGGAAGCGAAGCAGGAGGGCCAGTCTGCGGAACAGGAAGAACAGCAGGAGGATTCTGCCGCAAAGCAGGACGAGGCCGTGGCCGCCGTGCAGGCGATGATCGACGCTCTGCCTGACGCGGCGGAACTGGACGGCATGGACGATGAGGATGCCATGGCGGTCTACGAGGCGTTTCAGGCCGCCTGCGAAGCGTATTATGACACCCTGACCGAAGAACAGCAGGCACAGCTGAAAAACACGGAGAAGCTGGAGGCGCTGTCCTACTGGTTCAGCCAGCTTGAGACGCTGGCGGCGGGCGGACACCAGCACCCCATCTGCGGTAGCACCTGCGAGGACGGGAATCACAATAATGTGACTTGGACAGGTGTCATGGGTGTAACCGGTCTGCAAGCGGGCGGCCACTACTACCTCATGAGAGATGTCACAGTGAGTGAAACCTGGCATCCGGCAGACGGCGTGGTGCTCTGCCTCAACGGTCACAGCATCACGGCGACTGAAAAGGGTATTAATGTTATTGAGGTGGACAAGGGCAAAACCTTCACCCTCACCGACTGCGGCACGGCCGGTACGGTCACGCACGAAGCCGAGAAGAGAGGCCGCGGCGTGATGGTGTTCGGCACCTTCAATCTGTACGGCGGCAACATCACCGGCAACCAAACCGATGGTAATTATAACGACAGAGGTACGTTCGGCGCGGGTGTCTATGTCGCGACGTACTCCGTTTTCAATATGTACGGTGGCAAGATCACTGGTAACATGGGCTATTCCGGCGGAGGCAGTGTGTACGTTGCCCCTACCTATGCCGACTCATCCCGCGCCGTATTTAATATGTCCGGCGGCGAGATCTCGGACAACAGCAGCCTTTACGGCAACAGCAGCGGTGTGTATGTGAACGGCGGCGAGTTCATCATGTCCGGCGGCTCCATTACCGGCAACGCTGGCTACGGTGTGTATCTGTGCGATTACAAAAACAATGTCGGCGACACCTACCCCGGCACATTCACCGTCAGCGGTAAGGTAAGCGTCACCGGCAACTATAAAAACGTCTATAACAACGGCACACTTGTTGGCACCCTCGATTACAATGTGTTCCTGTCCACGGGCAAGACCATCACCGTCGAAGGAACCCTGGACGCCGCGTCCAAAATCGGCATTTCCACGCAGGGCGAAGCCAGCGCGGTCATTACCACCGGCGAGGCGGTGGAGGATTATGAGAGCATCTTCTCCTCCGACGTGACGGACAAAGGGTACTCGTTCACGAAGGACGAGAACGGAGCGATCCGGTTCCACGGCCACGACCACAACTGGCAGTTCACCGCAACGACCGAGATGATCAAGGCAAAATGCACCGCTCCAAACTGTCCGGTGACCGCCTCTGGCAGCGATGAGTATAACGGCGGTTCTGTGCGGCTTAAAGTCGAAAACACAACGTACGGCGATCGTTGGAATAACGCATCGGTAGAAGCCAGCAAACAGCCCGCCTGGCGCGGCCCGGAGGTCTCGACAATTGAAATCTATTATCAGAACAGCGTGACCGGCAAGGATCTCGGCACGACCGCGCCCACCCTGCCGGGCTCCTACACGGCCAGCATCACGGTAGAGGGCCAGACCGTGATCCGCGGCTTTAAGATCACCAAGGCGACGCCGACGATCCGAAGCTGGCAAGGTTATCCGTATGGCAAAAAATTCGACGGCACCCAGCTTGCCAACCCGGCTTCTGACCGTTTGACGATTTCCGGCGGTACATACAGTGATATTGCAGAGTTTAACTGGTATACTGCCACAAAAAACGAGGGTAATACCTATATCAAGGGTGAAAAGCTGAACGAAAACCCAACTGATGCGGGCGACTACATCATCGAAGCGGTATTTAATGATACGGATACCACCAATGCGGCTACCAGCGAATTGGGCTTGACTATCCAGCAGGCAACTCAATACAACGGAACGGTTCCCGTAGCGGTAAACAACATGCATCCTTCTTCTGTTTCCCAAACCTTTACAGTGGATTTGAGTCAGGAACTGACGAAGAATAAAGTTCGCCACGGTGACTCTCTGGCACTCGCTGCTTTTGGCATTACTTCTCAATCCGACTATGTGGATTTGACTAATACTGCGTTAAACGGTGAAATTTTAACGATTACCATGAAGCCGATGGCCAGCAATCTCGTAGGTATGCGAGCATATGTAACCGTTAATGTGACCAGTCGAAACTACAAGGTTATTCCGGTAGTGATCACGCTGACTCTGCAAGAAAAGCCCACAGCCAATGATATTACCGTTACCATGGACGACTGGACCTTCGGAGAAGCCGCGAAGGAATTGCAGGTAAACGGTCTGCCGACCGGCGTGGAGCTTACCGATCCCGCCGTGACCGTCACCTACACGAACACGAAGGACGGCACCACGTCAAGCAAGCGGCCTACCGACGCGGGCGAGTACACCGTGACCGTGTCCTATGAAACCGACACCGAGATCCGCACCGGCACGGCGAATTTCACCATCAGCAAGCGTGAGATCGCCGTCCCGACCGAAGATCCCACGCAGTTTGAATACACGGGTCAGGAGCAGACCTATGTTTTGAGCAATTTCGCCGATGCGGCCTACTATACCGTATCGGACACTATGAAGCGGACGGAGGCAGGCAGCCAGAATGTAACTGTCCAGCTGAAGGACAAGAACAACACCGTTTGGAAGGGCGGCACGGACGCGGACAAGACCTATGTGTTCACCATCGCGCCGAAGCCGCTGTCCAAGGTCACAATCGGCGATTTCCCCGACAAGACCTATACCGGACTGTCTATCCAGCCGGTGGTTGTTCCGGTGGATGGCAATACGGCGCTGACCGAGGACACGGATTACACCGTTTCCTACGGCGCGAACACCAATGTGGGCAAGGCAACGATCACGGTCACCGGCACCGGCAACTACACCGGGACGGTATGCAAGGAATGGAACATCATTCCGGCGGTACTGATCATCTCCGGCGTGACCGTGGCTGACAAGACCTATAACGGCAGCGCCGATGCGACCGTTACTGCCGTGGCCTTTAACGGACTGAAAAACGGCGAAAAGCTGGAGATCGGCACAGATTACGAGGTCATTGGCGCGGCATTCAACGATGAGAATGTGGATACCGCCAATAAGGTCACCGGCACCGTTGCTTTGAAGGTCACCGGAACAGCGAAAAACTATACGCTGTCCTCCACGGCCTTTGAACAGGCGGCTGCCATCGGTCAGGCGGATTATACCGGAACGGCGTCCACGACCGTAAACATCGTCAAGGGCCGCAGCACTGCGCAGATCGGCACCCTGACGGCGGCAGATTTCTTCCCGGAAGGGCAGATGCCTGGCGGGGCGAAGATCACGGCTTGGTCTTTGACGAGCCCCACCACCGCGATATTAAGCGCCGTGAGCGTGGGTGGCGGCAAACTCACCTACCTCAGCGCGAAGAACATCGCGACTGCATCGGAGGAGAGCGGCAGCGTCACCATTGCCACCACGAACTACAAGGACATCACCGCCACGCTGACCTTCCATCCCACGGATAAGCTGGTTCAAGACGGCTTCAAGTTTGAGAACGGCAGCGTGACCAAGACCTACGGCGATGAGGACTTCACCCTCACTGCTACCGGTGAGGTCAAGGGCAGCACCGTGACCTACGAGAGCAGTGAGCCTGAGGTTGCTACGGTGGACGCAGACGGCAAGGTCACCATCAAGAGCGCGGGCACGGCCATCATCACCGCCAAGGCGTCCGCCACGGAGGATTATGACGAGGCGGCGGTGACCTGCACCCTGACGGTGGAGAAGAAGCCGATCACCGCACCTGCGGCGGATGCCACGGTCTTCACCTACAACGGCACGGAGCAGACCTACGCTCTGGCGGAGGATGGTGCTTACACCATCACCGGCAACAAGCAGACCAACGCCAACGAGACGGGCTATGCTGTCACCGTGGCCTTGAAGGACACGGCCAATACCCAGTGGGCGGACGGAACGACCGCAAATAAGACCTATACGTTTGTCATCGGCAAGGCGGTCATCACCGTCAAGGTCAAGGATCAGAGCGCTTATGTGGGCGACAAGGTCCCTGCGCTGGGGGCGGACAGCTACACCGCTTCCGGCCTGGTGGGCGAGGAGAAGCTGACAACCCAACCGACGGTGAAGTACGTCGGCGCGGACGGCAAGGAGATCACCCCAGACATGACCAAGACCGGCGAGGTCAAGATCCTTGCCGGCGGCGCGGCGGCCTCCGACAACTACACCATCCGCTATGAGGACGGCAAGCTGACCGTCAGCACCCGCCCCTCCGGCGGTGGCGGCGGCTCCAGACCCGCCACCCACCCCGTTCAGACGGAGGTGAGCAAGGACCCTGACGGCTCCGTTTCCCTCTCCAAGACCAGCGCGGCCAAGGGCGACAAGGTGACCATCACCGTGAAGCCGGACCGCCATTACGAGGTGGACGAAGTGATCGTCCGGGATTCCAAGGGCAAGCAGCTGGCCGTCAAGGACAACGGCGACGGCACCTACACCTTTGAGATGCCCGCCGATAAGGTGACGGTGGAGCCTACCTTCACCTGGGTGAATCCCTTTGCGGACGTGGCAAACAGCGCCTACTACGTGGACGCGGTGGAGTGGATGCTCAAGCGCGAGGTCACCCAGGGCACTACGGAGACCACCTTCAGCCCCAATCTGAACTGCACCCGGGCCCAGATCGTCACGTTCCTGTGGCGTGCCGCCGGTTCTCCCGAGCCGAAGGGCACGGTCAGCTTTGCGGATGTTTCCGCAGGCAGCTACTACGCCAAGGCGGTGGCGTGGGCCATTGAAAACGGCATCACCGGCGGCACAGGCAATGGCCTGTTCAGCCCCGACGCCACCTGCACCCGCGCTCAGAGTGCGGCGTTCCTGTACCGCGCGGCGGGCAGCCCCGCCGTGAGCGGCAGCGCCGGGTTCAGCGACGTAGCGGCGAACGCTTACTATGCGCAGGCTGTGGCGTGGGCCAAGGAGCACGGCATTACCGACGGCATCGGCGGTGGGCTGTTCGGCTCCGCCAACGACTGCACGAGAGCGCAGATCGCGGCGTTCCTGTGGCGGCTGTACGCGGAAAAGTGAGATCAAGACCTCTTATAAGAATCCTCCCCGGCCGAAAGGCCGGGGAGGATAAGCGTAACGGAACGTTGTGAAACGTTCCGTTACTGTCATGTTGGGGCAGTGAGCGTCAAACCGGGCCGCGTATGAAACAGGGGGCTGGCGGGTTATAACTGACCCGCCGCAGGGGGGCAATGGGCATCCGCATTTCGTAAGCGCTGAACGCAGCGGCGGATGGAAGGTTACCCGCGAAAATGAGAGAATACCACCGTATAGAACGTAGAGTCCACGCGCTATGCGTGGACTCTACGCGAAAAACGGAGGTAGATCACAATGGGAGAACTTCGGCAGTTAAATGAGCAGAACAAACTGGCGATATGGGCCGAACGGGTCACAGAATGTAGAAACAGTGGGCAGAGCGTACTGGCATGGTGCAAAGAGCATGGTATCTGTAGTCAAACATATTACAAGTGGCAAAAACGGCTGTTTAGTGTGGGCAAGACAGCAATAGTCAACGTTGATCCCCCTCCTTCCCCTCTCCAGCGCAAACAGGGCCGGCCAGAAATACTTCTGACCGGCCCGTATCTTTTTCCCTCGTTTGCTGGCTGGCAGCTCCGTGGATCAGTTTTTTTCGGAGGCGGAATGGACCGCCTTTCTGAATTGCAGCGGCGTCTGCCCCGTGATATTTTTGAATACCACATAAAAGTACTTGGGATTGGAGAACCCGACCAGTCCCGCAACGGTCTCCACCGGCTGCTCGGTCTCCCTCAGCAGTTCCTCCGCACGGCGGATCCGGGTCTGGCTCAGGTATTGACTGATGGAGGTCTGCGTACTCTCCCGGAAGATCCGCCCAAGATACGCGCTGCTCATCCCCAGCGAGTCGGCGATCCGGGTGGGTGAGAGATCCGAATCCGCATACGACTGTTCGATCTGGCGAACCACTTGAGACGCCAGCTGATCAATGTGCTGTCTATGCAGTTCTCGATTGTTCTGGACGATTTTCCGGAAAGCATCAGAAAATATGGCATCCAACGTCCGGATATCCTTCAGCGTTGCCCAGAAATTGTCGGAAACCAGCGGTTTTAACGCAGGCAGCTGTTTTTCCATCAGTGAAACGATCCGTTGGAAGGCAAAAAGCTGGTCCTGGAAGCGGTCCTCCCGGATACTGTCCTGAATCTGCTGCCACAGTCTCTGGATCTGCTCCAGATCGCTCCCCCGCAGGGCGGAAGCCAGCTCCGCGCTCATTTGCTCCGTAAAGCTGCTGTGGGGACGGCGGGGTGTAAAGTCTTCCTCCAGCCAGCAGTGCCGGTCCGCTGCCCAGAATTTCTGGCGGCGCATTTCACACAGCACCTGATAGCACGCCGCCACCTGTGGGAACGTGGTCCTCTCAGAGCCGCAGAAACAGTAGATGCTGGACTGGTCGGCCCGTTCCCGGCAGATTGCAAGAACGGTCTCCCGCTCTTCTCCGAAGAACAGGACCACCTCGCAGCCGTCCTGATGATAGGTCAGTGCGGATACATCCGTGCAGGTCTGCTTCAGCGCGGACTGCGCGTGTCCCGTTTCCATCAGCACCAGCGTATAGGGCGGCGGCAATTCCGGCAGCAGGCCGGGGTCCTGCCCCTCCAGAAGGGATTGCAATGCGCTGGCCTTGCGGTGTGCTTCGGACTGCTGCGCCAGCTGTGAGACCTGTCCCGCAAGCTCTCCCTTATTTTCCATCCCGATATTCCGCAGAGCTGCCCGGACCTGATAGACCGGGAAGTAAAGGAACAGGAGCACCCCCAGACTGCAGATCGCCAGCAGCGCAAAGCCGATCACAATGCAGACGATCAGGGCGTTTTTCAGCTCCAGCAGCTTGGGAACACATGCCTTCAGCGGCGTGATCTTCAGATAGTGCCAGCGGGAGGTGTCCAGTCGGCAATACAGGCAGACGGTCTGCTCGCCGTTGATCCGCTTCAGGATATACCCGCTGTCCGCCTGCCCCTCCCTGCTGATCTCGCCGAAAAACAGCGGGATCAAGGGCTGAAGCTCCTCCCGGCCGGCGGTGAGAAGTGCTCCCGTCTCATCCAGCAGCATGCAGTCCCCCTGCCCGTTAAAGGACAGGAGCGTGTTCAGATACCGGTCATAGTCCACATTCAGCATCAGTGCGCCGCCGGTGGGCTCATCTTCGGAGGTTGTCTCAAAAAACAAAAAGGAGAAGTAGGAGCGGACCCGGACGGGATCGTCCGAAAAGGCGGTGCGGCGGATGGGCCGCATCCGGAGATCGGGGGTCAGGGAGCGAAACAGTTCCGCCGCATCCTGATCCGCGTATTTGTCAATGGGGGCGCTGATCACGTTGGAATCTGTGGAGTAAATGGATCCGGTATCCCGGTTATAGACCTGAATGGAGTCTACAAAATCGTTGCTGCTGACATAGGAATCCAACTCCCGCAGCGCGTAGACCTGTCCCATTTTGTCTAACGTCTTGTCTCCCCGCAGCGTCAGGACGGACGGGGCGTAGAATACCTGCATCCCGTAGTTTCGGACAGTGGCGGAGAGGATCCCCGAAATGGAGTCCAGCTGCCCCACGAAATCCCGGTGCTGCAGGGCCACGGAGTCCAGCACCACAGACTGAAACGCGGAGTAGACCAGGCCCAGAATGCACGCGACAGCGATCAGAATGCAGGCAAAGGCGGTGAGAAAGGTTTTTGCGTGGCGACGAAGCAGATTGTAAATTGGAGACATATTGATCGTTGTACGCAAGCACTCACGCCCTTTCTCGGTATTGAAGTTCAGTATAGCAAAAAAACAACGATGCCGCAACTTTACTTCCGTTGGGAAATCAGGTAAGATAGTCACATTGACATCTGTTTGACGGAGGTACTTCGGCATGAACGCATACAGGATCTTCAAAAGGATCGCGGCCTGCCTGATATTGGTGTGCTGTACCGCCGGATGCGCCGGCAGCCCACGGCCGGCTGAGGCCCCGCCGTCCATGGCCGGGTACTCCGGAACCGTTACGCTGTACTGTTCCATGCAGGAGGAGGAAATTCAGGCCATTAAGGAGGGCTTTGAGGAGAAGTACCCCCAGATCACCATGAACTACTTCTTCGCGGGAACCAACAAGGTCCTGACCAAGCTGGCCACGGAAATGCAGTCCGGAGAGATCTCCGCCGATCTGGTCTGGACCGGCGCTCCGTCGGATTACAGAAAGCTGAAGGAAAACCGGTATCTCTCCCCCTATATCTCGCCGCAGGCCATCAATATCAACGAGGCCTTCATGGATGAGCACCATTACTACATCGGCGGACGGCTGATGTCGGCGGTCATCGCCTACAACACGGATCTGGTCTCCGAGGAGGACGCGCCCCGGACCTGGGACGATCTGCTGGATCCCAGATGGAACGGGCAGATCGTGATGACGGACCCGGGCAGCTCCGGCAGCATCAAATACTTCGTCGGCGCGCTGATGAATTCCCCTGCCTACGGAACGGCGTATTTTGAGCGTCTGCGGGAAAACGGCTGCATGCTTGAGAGCAACTCCACCGCCACCCATCTGCAGGTCGCACACGGGACGTACGCCGTGGGGATCTGCATGGACTATATCGTCAGCAACATGGAAGAAGCCGGGGAGCCTATCTCCTTCCGCCTTCCGGAGCGGGATACGGTGCCGATCTACAGCCCCATGGGGCTGGTAGCCGGCTGTCCCAACGAGCGAAACGGTCGGCTCCTCTATGACTACATCCTCTCCAAAGAAGGGCAGACGATCCTGACAGAGCACCATCTCCACAGCATCCGTGATGACCTTGGAAACACGCCTGACTCCATTCAGACTGTGCTGGATTCCCGCCTTCCGGTCAATGAGCAGGAGATCAGCGATACGATGGAGGACGTCATGGACCGGTTCGACAGGATCTTCTTTCAGGATTGACCCTCCCCCACGGCTAAAGTAAAAGTCGGCGTGTATCAAAAAAATCCGCCCTGATTTTTCAGAGCGGATTTTTAGTTACACTTCGCTGAGCAGGAAGTCCAGCGCCTTTACGATTTTAATACCATCCACGTCGCTGATGAGGTCGCAGTCCATGGCAATCACGGTTTTCTCGTAATTGTCCTGAACAGCTTGCAGCGGTGCAAGTTCCCGTGTGCGGGTTTCGGGGGCGTTCATGTTGTCGGTGACTTGGATATACCTTTTCTCGTTCATCTTCGTTGCGATGAAGTCGATCTCCTTTTCACCGACCTTGCCGATAGCCACCTCATACCCGCGTCGCAGCAGTTCAAAATAGACGATGTTTTCCAGAATGTGTCCCACATCGCCGCCCCGGTTTCCTAACAGATAGGTGCGGAGGCCGGGATCGACGATATAGTATTTGCCCAGCGTCCGCAGGTAGTCCTTTCCCTTGATGTCAAACCGCTTGACCTCATAAAAGATATAGGACTCCAACAGTGCGTCGATATAGGCAGAGATGGTCTGCACCGCAGGCTTGGTCTTTCTGCCATCGTCCAACAGGCCCTCGCTGACAAGGGTGCGCCCGATGGACGCAGCCGAGGTGTTGTTGCCGATGTTGTCAGCCAGAAACAGAACGATCTTGCGAAGCAGCAGCGCGTCGGTGACGGCCCGCTGTTCTTTCCGTTTGCCGCGCTCCAGAATGTCCCGCACGACCACAGCAGAATAAATGCCGTCCAGCAGCATATTGGCGCGCTCCTGATCCAGCTCCGCCTCGGCCAGCGCCGGCATACCGCCAAACTGTGCGTAGGCTTCAAACAGGTCGCGCAGCTCATACGCTTCACCGTCTTTTCCCCTGGCGCGCTGTTTCACATTGCCGTTGGGGGCTTTGTACTCCTCCAGCAGATAGCCGTGGAAGTCCAGAAATTCCCGGAAGGACAGCGGCAGCATTTTGATCTCCACATAGCGCCCGGACAGATATGTGGACAGTTCGGAGGACAGCAGGTAGGCGTTGGAACCGGTCACATAAATGTCGCAATATAGATCCACACGGAAGGAATTAACGGCATCCTGCCAGTCCCGAACCTTCTGCACCTCATCTAAAAAGAGGTAGAGCCGCTTGCCCTTGGGTGCGCGTTCCATCACATACTGATAAAGGCTTTTGCTGTCCATATCGGCAAACTGCATGGACTCAAAGTTCATCGAGAGGATCTGTTCCTCCATGACGCCCTGTTCCCGCAGATGTGCCATCATCAATTTCAGCAGGCTGGATTTGCCGCAGCGCCGGATTCCGGTCACGACCTTGATGACCTCCATATCCTGAACGGAAATGAGCTTATCAAGGTACTGCGATCTGTTTTTTAACTCCATGATTCTGTCACCACCTTTTGAAGCCATGATAGCACACCTTCATCATTAAGTAAAGTTTTTAACATCAATGTGAATAACTTTTTTCTTGTCGAAGTTATTCACATCAATACTACTTTTGTCGAGCCTGCACGCACTAGCGGTAATCCGGCGGATTCATCACGCAGGTGACAAGGGTGATGATGTTCTCCGAGCTGTCGCTCAGGACGCTGGTATCGTCCACGCTGATTTTAGCCAAGAACTTTTTACCCGTCCGGTAGGCGTCAATACTCTTGGCGAATAAAACACAGGACACGGCAATACTGCCGTGTCCTGTGTTTTTTCGGAAAGTCCGTCAGTCGGAAGTGCGGACGGGATCATCCCCGGTTTCATTGGGAATGTCGCCGCCGGCATCTTCCACGGCCTTTTTCTCCATGCGGTTCATGAAAATGGGAGAGCAGACGCCGAACACGCACAGGGCGATCAGCACCCAGCAGAGGGGCGTGGAGAACAGGATGGCCGGGCTGCCGCCGGACAGCCGCAGGGAGCGGCGCAGACCGTTTTCACCGATGGGGCCCAGAATCAGGGCCAGCACGATGGCCGCCGGGTTCAGATCGAACTTACGGACCAGATAACCCAGCACGCCGAAGATCATCATAATGACCACATCGAAAAAGTTCTTGTGAATGGCGAAGGAACCCACCACACACAGGACGGCCACGCTGGGGATCAGGATGGCGTCGGAAAGGCGGGAGATCTGCGCAAAGCCCCGGCAGCCCAGAAGGCCGATGCCCAGCATAAAGAACTGGACCAGCACAAAGCCCGCGAAGAAGGTGTAGGTCATGGGCGCATAGCGGGTAAACAGCTCCGGTCCCGGCTGGAGACCCTGAATGATCAGTCCGCCCATGAGCACGGCGGTCACGGACTCGCCGGGGATGCCCAGCGTCAGCATGGGGATCAGGGAGCCGCCGGTCACGGCGTTGTTGGCCGCCTCGGAACCTGCCACGCCCTCGATGGAACCTTTTCCGAACTCCTCTTTGTGATGAGAGAACTGCCGGGAGGTATTATAGCCCAGGAAGCAGGCAATGGATGCGCCCGCGCCGGGAAGGATACCGATCAGGTTGCCGATGATCCAGGAGCGGAGGATGGTGGGGGTGATCCGCTTGATCTCCTTGCCGCTCAAGGCGATCTTGTCGCTGAACTTGGCTGCCTTTGCCCGCTGCTTGATCTTCTTCTCCGCCAGAATCAGCACCTGAGACATGGAGAACAGACCGATCAGGGCGCAGGTGGTGTTAATACCCTCGTACAAAGAAGCCTGTCCGAACATGAACCGCTGAGCGCCCTCTATGGGGTCCATGCCGATGGTGGACAGCAGCAGGCCCAGCGCGCCGGAGATCAGACCCTTCAGCAGAGACTTGGACGCCACGCCCGCAATGATGGTCAGGCCGAAGATCGAAAGCCAGAAATATTCCGGAGAACCGAATTTCATGGCCAGCTGCGCCAGCAGCGGAGCGAAAAAGTACAAAGAGATGCAGGAGAGCAGACCGCCGCAGAAGGAGGAGAAGCAGGCCACGGCCAGCGCCTTGCCCGCCTTCCCCTGCAAGGTGAGCTGGTAGCCCTCAATGGCGGTGGCGGCAGAGGCGGGGGTGCCCGGCGTGTGGATCAGAATGGCGGAGATGGAGCCGCCGAAGATCGCGCCGCAGTAGATAGCGCCCAGCACGATCAGTCCCGTTTCCGGGGCCATGGTAAATGTCATGGGCAGCAGCAGCGCAACGCCCATGGCGGCGGACAGGCCTGGCAGACAGCCGATGATGATGCCGATGGCGGTGCCGCCGGCCATAAACAGCAGATTGCTGAGGGACATCGCGTTTACGAAGCCGTGTCCCATCAAGGCTAAAGTTTCAAGCATAACTCATGCCCCCCTTTATTTGAACAGCAGGCCCACAGGCAGCTTTACACCCAGGAACATGGTAAACGCGCCATAGACCAGTCCGATGATCACAATGGTAGAGATCAGGATCTGCCACTTGGGGACCCTGAGATACAGCAGGCTTGCCGCCATCAGCACGATGGTCGCCAGATAGAAGCCGACAAAGTACATACCGATTAGATATGCGATGAGCATTCCCAGAACGATAAAAAACTGCTTGGGCTGGAACCCTTCGAAGATTTCCGGAATACCGCTGGTCACCCCGTTCTTTTTGGCGGCAAACAGCATTTCAACCACATAACCGGTGGTAAGCAGAAACAGGATCGCAATGATGCACAGAGGATAGATCCGAGCTCCCTTTTTCAGATCTCTGGACATCAGGAAGAAAAAGGCGCAGACCGCATACATGAAGCCTACAACGCCAATATCAGTTTTTTTCATAGTGCCCTCCAGTTCGCACTGCATTGATGCGGAAAAATAAGGCGGGAGCAACCACCGGCTGCTCCCGCACAAAATGGGGATCAGTCGCCCCAAACGTCGGCCAGACTTTCAGTGAAGTCCTGCTGCTGCTTGATCAGAGCGGCGGTGTCTGCGCTGTTCTTATAGTCAGTCTCCATCCCAGCGGCCTCGGCAGCCTTGAGATAGTCGGCGTCCTCCATCAGCTTCTGGAAGGCGTCCTCATAGAACTTGATCACATTCTCGGGGGTGCCGGCAGGCGCCACGATGCAGCGGGAGGAACCCAGCCACTGGTCATAGTAACCCAGTTCGCCCATGGTAGGCACGTCGGGATAGCCCTCCAGACGCTCCTGATTGTAGACGGCCAGAACCTTGACCTCAGAGGTGAAGGAAGCGAAGTCCGCTACCTTGGCCACGGAGAAGTCCACCTCGCCCTGACGGAGCGCCAGCAGCTGGTCGGCGGTGCCGCCGTAAGGAATGTCGGTATATTCAAAGCCGGCAGAAGTAGCCAGAACCTGCGCACCGATGTGGTTGGATGCCCGGTTGCCATTGGTGGAAGCCTTCAGCTTGCCGGGGTTGTCCTTTGCGAACTTCACCAGATCCTCCAGCGTGTTGAACTGGGAGTCCGCCTTCACCAGAACCACGGAGGTCTCCGTCACATGGTTGCAGATGGGAGCGAAGCTGTCCACGGTATACGTTGCCAGACCCTCGGAGATGGTGGCGTTGAAGTTGGGCAGGTTGATGAAGCCCAGCGTGTAGCCATCCGGGGCCGCCTGAGAGAGGGCCGTCCAGCCAATGGAGCCGGAGCCGCCTTCCAGGTTTTCAATGATGACCGGCTTGCCGATGTACTTTTCAGCATAGGCGGCCAGCACACGGGCGGTGTTATCGGTTCCGGAACCCGCTTTATAGGATACGATCATGGTAACATTTTCCTTGGGGGTCCAGTTCTCATCTGAAGTGGAGGGCTGATCGGAAGTGCCCGGATCAGTCTTGGCGCTGCCGCCGCAGGCGGTGAGGGCCAGTGCGAGCGTACCGGCCAGCAGAAGGCTCAAAAAACGTTTCATCTTCATAGCAAAACTTCCTCTTTTCCTTTCTTAACTCCCCTGAAATTCGATTGACATTCGTTTTTCCCAGGGGTCCGGATCATATGCCGTTCAATAGCAGGTGCACCTATCGGATTGGGCATATTGCCTACATTCAGTCAAGCATACCGGGTAAAAAAAGTAAAGTTTGAATAATTGTGAAGGTTTCAAAGTACGCTTTTTGAACTTTTTCCTCCCACGCCGCCGCCTGTAAAACCGCCGCAGACGGCCCAATAACCTGCCAATCCTCCGCAAGCAGCCCCTGTCCAGGAAACGGAGCGGCTCTTGCGGGGCAGACGGTCCGCACCAGTAAACAAGCCGCACGGAAAATCCGTGCGGCATACTGCTCATTTTTCGGATAAATTGCCAAATGGCCCAGCTTCAACGCAGGATAGAGCAGGCCGGTCTCAGCGGGACAGGTAGTCCCGCACCAGTGCGGCGGCCTCCCGGGCAGCTTTTTCCTCGTCCAGATTCACCAGCTTTCCGCTGCGGACCGTGACCTTGCCGTTGACCACGGTGTAATCCACCGGGCCTTTCCAGCCCACGGTCCCCAACAGGGATTTTGGGTCCAGATCCGCCCCCACCAGCTCCAGACGGCGGGTGTCGATGGCGAACAGGTCTCCGGCCTTCCCCACTTCCAGAGAGCCGATGTCGTCCCGGCCCAGGATCTTCGCGCTGCCCACGGTGGCGATCTTCAGAACATCGTAGCCGCTGGGAGCCTTTTCACTGGATTGGAGACGGTGGAGCAGATAGGCCACCCGCAGCTCCTCTAACAGATTGGAGCCGTCATTGCTGGCGCTGCCGTCCACCGCAAGGCCCACGGGAACGCCCAATTCCAGCATTTCCGGCACCCGGCACACGCCGGAGCTGAGCTTCATGTTGGAAATGGGACAGTGGGCAACGCCGGTGCCGGTCTCCGCCAGACGGCGCAGTTCCTCCCCGTTGAAATGGATGCCGTGGGCGTACCAGACGTCCGAGCCGATCCAGCCAAGGGATTCCATGTACTCCAAGGGCCGCATCCCGCACCGCTCCCGGACGAAACGCTCCTCGTCCTTCGTCTCGCAGAGGTGGGTATGGAGCCGCACACCCAGATCTCGGGCCAGAAGTGCGGACTGCCGCAGCAGCTCCTCGGAAACGCTGAAGGGCGAGCAGGGTGCCAGCGCCACCATCCGCATGGAGAACCGGGACGGATCGTGATAGGTCTCCACCGCACGCTGACAATCCCGCAGGATCTCGTCCACGGTCTGCACAACGCTGTCCGGCGGCAAGCCGCCGTCCTTCTTGCTCAGGTCCATGCTGCCGCGGGAGGCGTACATCCGGATGCCCAGATCCTCCGCGGCGGCGAACTGTGCGTCCAGCAGCTCCTCCGCCTGCCCCTGCGGGAAAACGTAATGGTGGTCGAAGCATGTAGTGCAGCCGTTTTTCATCAGCTCCCCCATGCCGGTGACGGAGCTGTGGTAGATCACCTGACTGTCCAGATTCTTCCAGATCTCGTACAGGGCCCTCAGCCAGTCGAACAGCTCCAGATTCTGCACCTGAGGCAGATTGCGGCTGAAGGTCTGGTACAGGTGGTGATGGGTGTTGATGAGGCCGGGATAGATGATGCAACCGGCGGCGTCGATGACTTCCTCCGCCTGCTGTTCCTCCGGGCCGATGTAGGTGATAACGCCGTCCTCCATCAGCAAATTGCTGTCGGTGTACACGGTGTCGCTGGGGTCGCAGGTGACGATGTGGGATGCGTTTTTCATCAGTAAGCGTGCCATGGATATTCCTCCGTTCCGGGTTGTCCCCTTCCCTGTTGTCCCTTCGGATCTGCTCTGATTTTTTTGTTCAATCGTTCAAAGTGTGCGAAATTTTGAAATAATAAAAAATAATTGCCGGGAAAACGGGTTGCTTTTGTGCTTTGAATGTGCTGTAGTCAACAATCCACGGCCAAAAGGCCATGGGCTTGTAACTGCCCAGTCGTAGTAACGGATAGCTCCTCCGACCT
>ERZ773173.811-NODE-811-length-33676-cov-5.085690_pt1 | contig 33676 bp, 68 predicted proteins | sample MGYA00580535_ERZ773173 | MGnify/ENA primary metagenome ERZ773173 (study PRJEB29015, sample SAMEA2737856) | human gut metagenome | biome: human gut; feature: human-associated habitat; material: faeces | place: China | collected 2012 ...
TGTTAAATTTGATTTCGAATATAGTGTAGTTCTATATTTTAATCTTTTATATTGCCCAACAGTGCTTTTTACTTTTGTACTATTAAATTTTGTATTTGAACTATTTAGATAATTATTTGTATTTATATAAGCTATTCTGCCTGTTGCATTCACTTTGACTTTATCAACATAAGAGCTTATGTTGCTTAATATTGTTACGGTTGTATTTGCTTTGTAAGTATATCTTTTTCCGCTTAAATTTGAATTAGAATACAATGTACAAGCTTTTATTTTTTTAGTCTGTCCTGATGTGTTTGATTTTACTATTTGCGGTATATAAGCAGTTGTAGATAAATAATCAGAACATACCCATCTATTTTCACCTATTCTGCTCCAATTTCCACTTGTTTCATAAACTGTTACTAATTCTCCATTTTGCAATGTTCCAACTTTGTTATAATTCGTTCCTGGTCCAGATCTTACATTTAATCTGCTAAAAACTTTTACATATCTTGTATATGCTTCAGTTCTTACTTCGCTATCTGTAGAGTTATTTGTATCTACTTTATTAGTATCATATTTGTAACAGAAAAATTGCTTATAATTAGCATATTTTTTGAAATTATCTATACTGCAATAAACAGTGTTTCCTCTGACCTCTACTTTGCCTCTGCGCGTTGATGTTTCGAATTTGCCAGAATACAAATATGGGTCGTATATCTTTAATGTATCATTATCTGCAGCATAAATTACTATATAGTGTCCGGCCAGAAGTGAAAAGTCCGGTTCCGACCGAACAGATGACATAATTATTATTTCTCAATTTATTTAACATTGTTTCAAAGTTTGATGTTTCCTGGTACTCTATGTTAAATTCATCCGCAATAGCTCGATATGCAGACCAATAAGTACCGTTATTTGGTGATCTATATCCATATTTTACAAATGTGTCTGCTACATCTGTTACTGATACATTTCCAACTATGCTATCAATTATCATTGTAGCACTTGCAACACCACAACCACTTGAACCTATTGTCTGTGAAGTGTTTCCTGTTGAAGTATACGGATAATATCTCCATCTACTATCTATCTGACTTATATAAGTTAATTGTGGTTGTCCTTTTGCTTCTAGTCCCCAGCTTTCAGCTTTTCCGCCCTCGTATGCTATTTCTCCTTGAAGCTCAAAACTTTCATCTTCAACCTCTTGTACTTCAAGATTTTGTTCATCGGATTCGTTCATTTGTGGTATTTCTGTAGACGACTGGTTTAAATCTTTTATTTCATCTTGTATAATATTTAATGCTTCATTTATTTTGTTTTCATCTATTTCTCCTGTTTTTTCGTACTTTAGATATGTTTCAAGTGCTAATATCAAAGCAACTATAATAACTAATATTGTACCTATTATTTTTTCTTTTTTCATTCTCATCCCTCCTATTTCAAGCCTAATTTGAAAAGAGCAAATGCCAGTATCGCATAGAATAAATAATCAATTAATTTATCCCATTTCATACCGCTTTTGCTCTTTTCCTTTTAGAATATCTTCTTTTATTTCTGACACATTATTTTCTACATTGCTCATTCTGTAATCCATTTTTTCCATTATTTTGTATGTATTTTTTAGATTTTCTATTTCTGTATTATGTTCATCTAATCTTTTCGTGTTTGACTTTGCTCTTTCTTCTAAATGTGCAACTTTTTCAATTAATTCTACATCTTGCATCAAGCTTCCCCCTCAACAGATTCCTTTTGTTCAATTTCATCTGCAGTATCTTCTGTATTTTCAACTGTATTCTCAACGGTATCTTCTACGGTATTTTCTTGCATAGCTTTTTCTTGTTCTTGTGCTAAATATGTTATTAATTCTTCATAATCATTTGCATTTATTTTGTTTTTATCTGCTAATTTTGAAGCTTCTATTATTGCATAATCTACTGTATATGTGCCATCTTTGTATAAGTTTATTACTGCATTTTTTAATATTTTTGATAAATCTACCATTATCCGTTCACCTCCTCGCTAGCATTATTTAATACTAATGCTTGAATATTACTTATTGTTGTGTTTAAATCTTTTGCATATTCTACATTCAAAACTGGACTTGTTTCATCAGTGCTATAGATATGTGTTATGTTTTTATATGTGTGCAATGTTTCTTTGATTTTTTTTGCTACTGCTTTTTGTTCGTCTGTAAACTCTAGCTCTGTCGGTGTTTCTAATTTATAATAAACAATGACCGGAGTTTCATTTTTATATTGTGATTTTAAGAAATTGTTTACATCCTCGATAGTTTTTAAATCATTGTTATCAAACATAAATTGAACCATTATTCCATTACTTCCCATTTTTCCATATACTGTACCTTTTTCCCATGTAATGCTTACAATAAAGTGCGTACATTCCAACATTCCTGAACTTAAATATTTAGATATCATATCCCAATCATTGCCGTTTATTCTAGCCCATGTTTTTCCATTTGATTCACCTTTATGAGTTATTTTGTTATTCATTCCATCAGCAACCAATTTACCCCAAGTATGTACTTCTTTCTCATTTACCCAATCAAAATAGTCTCCTTTCAACATTTCTTGTTGAGTTGGCATTTTTATTGCTTGTTCTTGATGTGCTTCGTAATCTGTTGCTTTGTTTTCTCCTTCAAATATCATTTCTTCTGAATAAGTATTTACATCCATACCAGTTGCATTAAAAATTATAATATAGCAATTATTTTTATTTATCAATGCTTTTATTGCTTCTGTTATTTCTATTACACAATAATTTATTTTATTTATGTTGTCATATAAAAGCTTAGATATTTGCAAAGACTCTCCCGTAATGCTATTTTCTACAAAAACAGTAGAATTACTATAATCAACATTGCATTTAAACTGAATGACATATTTTTTATTTAATTTTAAATTCATATCGTCTATATTTATTATTGACCTGTAATTGCTACTTGCTCCAGCAGAAGTTTTATTTTCCCATTTGTTTTTTTGTAAATTTTTATTACATACTACTTCATTAACATTATCTTTAACTGTTTTAATTTTAGATGGAATTTTCAATGATGGTGTTGCTCCGTATTGCTCATAATCTACTGCCTTATTTGATAATGAAACAATTGGATATATCGTTTCATTATAAGTTTTTCCTGTGTCCGCCTGAGGTGCTCTAACAGCTGTTACATTTGTTTCTTCTTCAATTGTCCATATATATTTGTTTTTTGTCGGATTAATACCTATTGTTTTATTATATAAATTTACATCTTTTATATAATATGTTCCCGGCTTTAAAGTAAATAAAGTTGCAGCATTCTCGCCATATGCACCTAAAAAGAAGACATTGATGGCATTTGATGTAGCTGTTCCTGTATATTTAACACTTCCGTCTGCATTTATCTCACATGTTATTCCGTTGCTTGTTCCTCCTTTTGCGTTTCGCATATCAAGTAAATTATATCCTTCTCTTATTTCTTGAGAGTGATTTCCACCAACGCCAAATTTCTTAAACCTGGCCCCAGAACTATCTTCTAAGTCAATACTTTCTCCGCTTTCTTCACCGGTTAATGCGATGCTTTTTATATCATCTCTTAATCTTTCATTTTCAGCTTTTATTTCAATATTTTCTTGCTTTAAATTTTCTATTTCACTCACATTTGTTTTTATGCTTTCATCTTGCTCTGCATTCTTTTGCTTTAATCCTTCTATGCTCTTTTTATTTGTTGTGTTGTCTGCTTGTAAAGATTCTATATTATTTGAATTTTGTTTTATCTTCTCGTTAATTTGTTCAATATTTTCATCAATTTTACCCCAGTTATCATTCAAATATTCTTCTATATTAAAAGCATTTGTGTTTTCTAAAACATCATCGTGTTTTTTCAATTTTAAATTTGTTGTTTCACTCATTATGACCTCCTTATCCACATATAACCGACAATTTCGTATGGTTGCAAATTGTTGTGTGGTTGATTTCCTCCAGTAAACTCATTCCAAGTATATTCGTTTTCTTTATTTTCTATCGTTCCAACTTTATCGTTAGCCCTTAATATTTCTCCCCAAGTATCTGCATCTGTGTTGGACCCTACTTTAGTTTTGATAAAATTATTATGTGTATGAGAAGCTAATTCTTCAATTGTTAGTATATGTGCCGTTTCTCCACCTGTTTTTCCAATTTCATTAAAATTCTCATCATCTTCATCTAACCCAACCAAAACTTTTCCTTTTAATCTCTCCCAAGTTCCAAATTTTAAAATTTCACTTGGATTTGTATTGTCTTGAGTTATATATGTAGAACCAATCGGAAATACAAGTTTCATTAATTCTATTTGCATATTATTTAATACTGTGTCACTTAAGGCTGGTTGCTCTCCGTTTTTAAAGGTTGTATATCCCATTATTTTTCCTCCTTGTCTTTTAATTCTCTTATTTCTTTTTGCAGCTCTTCTACTTGTGTACTTAATTCTTGTATTGCTTTACAACATAAACTTGTAAATGAATAATTATCTACACCTTGATTATCAAGACTTGTAACTTCTTTTGAATAATTGAAGTTGTCTCCAATTACAAATCCGATGTGTTTTTTGTCTGTATCTTTTTCATTTCTCAGATTATATTTGTATATATCAATTGTTTTTAGTATATTTAAAGCATTATCTTGTAATTTTTCAAAATTCTTTTTATTTTCTTGTAAAGATGTTTGTGTTACATACGGTGTTGTAATATGGTCTTCGTACATTGTACTGCCTCCAACTGTAATAGCATCCGGCAACATTGCAGCACTATGTGAACCTTTATTTACACCTATACTATCTGATACCATATAAGCCATATAAATTGTATTTCGCGAATCGTCTGAAAATACCCTTACACCATCATTCAATGTATTACCCCACATCTTTAGATTTCCGCCTTGAATTTGTGAATTTTTCATTGTTGCACTGTTGCAAGTCATATTTCCATTTGTATCAACATTAAAATTATTGCTTGAAATTGTTGTGTTATCTCCTGTCAAACTGATATTTTTTCCGTCGAAGACTGATTTTTTTTGCTTCAATTTGAACTTGTTCAGCACTTTGATTAATTTTTGAAATAATTTCATCGTTTCCAACCTTCTTTCTAACTTCACTGTTGATTTCTTCTGCTTTTATTGTGATTGCACTATTCATTTCTTCTGTTGTACTATATCTCTCTAACTTTTTATTAGTTTCTAATGTTATTGTATCCGCAGTTTGTTTTATCTCACTGTTCATTTCAACTTTAGTAGCAAATACGTCTGTATAATCACTCTTTATTGCCCATTTTGCATTTATTCTTGCTGTATAGTTTTGAATTGTTATTGTATTATTTCCTTCTTTTAGCAATATTTCAAGTTTTCCTAAATCTTCTATTTTTTCTTTCGCCTTTGTTGTTCCGCTCTTATTTACTCTTCTTATTACTTTAGCTTGTCCATTTGCTAATACAAATTCATCACATACTTCATTGTTTGACCTTAATACATCTAATATGCCTAGTTCATAAATAGTTTGATTATTATCCTTATCAGTAACTGTTATTCTGCTATCTCCAAATGAATATAAGTCATTGTTTGGATACAATGTATCGTCAAGATATAAATAATTAAATACAATGTTGTTTCCATATATATGTAATTCAAGTAATTTTCCTTCCACACAATTTGCCAATGCTATTGTTTTTATGCCTTCAACGTCATTTGTTAAATCTTCTATACTACTTACCTTATCACTTATACTTTCTAATGTTTGCTCATGTTTTGTTAATTTTTCAGTATTTTTTGTTGTTTCTTGTGCTAATTGTGTTAATTTTAAGTTTTCTTCATCTATTTGACTTTGTATTTTCCTATTTATAACTTTCTGACTTTCCTTTTTGACTGTTGTTTCTTGTTTTTGTTTTATTGCTATTTTACTTTTTATATCAGCTATAAATCGCTTATTTAATGTCATTTCGCCTTGATAAATCACTTTTTTGCCATCGATATTAATGATATCTCCAATGTCAATCGCTGGATTTATTATTGTTGTTCCTTCAAAACTATAAAAATCCAAATCTTTTATAGAGTCATATATTTTTTGAATATCATCTTCTTCACTAATAAATAAATTCTCTTGTCTAAGCCAAAGAGTATCTTTTGTTTCATCTCCTACTTTAAAGGATTCTGTTCCATTCTCATAAGCAACCCTTGATATTTGATGTTGTTCTCCCCATTTATATGTTTTAAATAACCTTTGAGGAATTATCTCTTCATCTTCTCCAAGTTTTTTTATTTGAATTTTACCAGTTCTACCTGCACAACAAAATCCCCCAGCTTTTTCTGCTATATAGCTCATATATTCTCTAGCTTTTACTTCATTGTCATAAACATATATTTTTTTATCAGAATTAAGAAAAGAGCTTGTTTCTAATTCAAGCCCTTTCTTTTCACATATATCTTCTGCTATTTCGCTTAGAGTTGCATAACCTTTATTTTTCATCAATTTACTAGCATCATAATATCCGTCGTCTGCATCTAATTTTATAATGTTATCTACAGCTTTTATATTTATTATATTGTTATCCTCATCATCGTAGTCATCTACATTATAAATTCCGTATCGGTATCATCTCAAAGCTATCATCATGTTTTGCTAGACTTTTTACTTGCAATTTATTAAAATCACATACTAACATTCTATTTAACTCTGCAACTGTTATAGCATGATTTACTAAAATACCATACTCTATTCTTATTGTCTTTGCATTCGATATTCCAGAACTTTTATGTATTTTCATTTCTATATATTGACTTGGAACACTTCCTAATTCTAGTTTTTCATCAAATAATTCTCCACCTTTTTTGAGGTCCAATAAATACTTTGGATTTAATAATACATTATCTATATAAATATTAATTACCGTTAGTGCATTGCTTTTATATATTGTTTTTATTGCTTTTTCTGTTAATCCTTTATACATCATTTACCTCCAAAACAATTTGTTTTTGTGCTTCCGTTAGTTCCTTTTGCATCAAATTAAATGATGTTTTCCATTTTGTTTTCTCTGTTGCCGTTCCTTTTTCTGTCGTTATCATATCAACTTTCCTTTTTGAAACTCTAAACTTAGCTCCTTCTAAAAAGCCACCTTTTACAACTGGAACTTTAATATCCAAAATAAGTGGATTTTTAAATGTTTTCTGGCACAATTCTTCCGCTTCTTCCTCTGTATTAAAATCCCAAGACATAGAAAGCTTTAACATTCCTACTGCAATAGGATTATCAATCAAAGAACCATCATCGCTTGATGTATAGCTGTCTTTGTCTGTATCTTCTATGTCTGCACTATATGTGGAAGGTGTTGGCAAATTTTTTTCTTCTCCATGTTCTCTCCATAACATAATTTTATCCTCCTACTAAAGCTTCTAGGTCTTTTCCTGTCCTTCTTGTTCTGTCTCTTAAATCATCTAGTAATATTTGTCCTAGTTTTTTGTCTCCTACTTTTACAGTTAAATAAATTGGTCTATCATTGTTGTTTCCACTATAGTTAGATAACACATCTTCAAATGTATCTCGCATTATGTTTTGCGGTGTAACAATTTCTGGGTTGGTTCTAGCTCCCGAATATTCACCTGCTAATACTGTTGTGGCTTCTGTTAACACACCACCTTTTGCAAGTTGTGGTATCTGTGGCACATTTATTGTTCCTATCCAGTTGAATGGCGTTAGTCCCATTATATTTACATCTTTAAGTTTTTTTAAGGCTACATTTAATCCACTGAATGGAACACTTATTACTTTGTTTATTCCAGATATAATCGCATTGACTATTGATTTAAGACCACTTAATATACCTTCTTTTATACCATCAAATATTTTTCCTCCTGTGCTAAACACATTTTTTACAGCCTGCCAAGCTTGACTAAATTTGTCTTTAAACCAATTTGGTATATTCCCAAATATAGATGTAATTCCGCTCCAAGCTCCTTGTGCTCCATCTTTTACTTTGTTCTTTATGTTTTGCCAAGTTTCAGAAGTTTTATTGGTTACTTGTTGCCAAATATTGCTTATGGAATTTTTAATGTCCGTAAATTTTTGAACAGCTGTACTCTTCATATCCTCCCATATTTGTTTTACATTATCTATTAAACTTGTTATTCCATTTAATAAACCTTGCATTATAAAGTTTCCTAGTTCAGCCATTACTGTTGATGGTGAATGTATCCCAAATGCGTTTTTGAATCCATTAATAAATGGTTGGAATATATGATCATTGATCCATTGTCCTATATTTGCTATAGCATCTACTATTCCTTTGAATATTCCTTCTACTACATTTCCTCCACATTCTTCTATTTTTTCTTTAAAAAATTCCTTTGCTTTATCTAAAGCTTCATTTATTTTTTCTCCTATTATCATTCCTAAATTAACAAAGCTTGCCAAAGCACTTCCCAACATTTCAAACATTGAGTCTACAATTCCATTCCAATCTATGTTTTGGCAAAAATCAATTAATCCTTGAACAATAAAACTCCAATCAAAATTTTTGAAAAATGCTGTTATTCCATTTAAAGCTCCTTTTATGCCTGTGCTTATTGTGTCCCCCAAAGCTCCCCAATTTGTATTTTTAAAAAATCCATTGATTGCATTGGCAACGGCACTCCCTAAACCTGACCAATTAAATGTATGAACAAATGATTGAGCAAGATAGATTGCAGTATTTATTCCTTGTGCCACGGTATTTCCAACTTGGTTCCAATCTGTTTTTGCTATAAATCCATTTAAAAATTGTGCAACATTAGTTCCAATTTTTTTTGCTGTATTTTGAATTTTATCCCAAGGAATACTGTTCATTGCTTCATTTAACTTTTGTCCAATTATCGAACCAACTTCATACCAATTTCCATTTTTTATAGCATCTAGCAAACTATTCGCTGGATTTAAATTTGACATATCTCCCACATTAGGGCTTGTATTACTATTATGATCTCCAACATTGTTTATTTCGCTATGGACATTTGACAATTGTTTACTTGTATTTTTAGCTTGTTTCTGTGCATTTTTAAATGCATTTGCACTTGCATTGGCAAATATATTTACACCTGTTAATGCATAAACAACACTTTGAACTGCTTTCATTAGTTTGTATACTAAATTTGTTACAAATTGAATTACAGGAGCTAATGCACTTCCCATTGCGTATTTCATATATTCAATATTTGCACTTAATTGTTTTGCTCCAGCATTTTGGCTCGATAGCCACGAACTTGCACAACCACTTAAAACCGAATATATTCCTCGTAACGAAAATAAAGCCATAGCATATTTTAAAACATGTCTTAGTCCATTTTTAACACCTGTACTCAGCCCCTTTATGTTGTTTGTAATATTTTGAGTTATCTTTGGTAATCCTTTAAAATTACTATTTATATTAGATATGCTAGGTTTTACTTGTTCTATTTTTTGCTTAAATGCACCAAAAAAACTACCCAATCTATTTTGAGTAGTTGCTGTTTTATTTGTTTCTTGTTTTAATTGTGTCATTTTACTTTTGGCTTCTTCTAATTGTTTGTTATACATTTCTATTTCTGTGTATAATTTTTGTGCCTGACTATTTAACAATGTAAAATCTTTATTTGCTCCCAACGCATTATTAACTGTTGTATCCATTGCTTTATCATTAGGATTTATTCCCTCTGGTGTTACACTTTTTCTTGTATCATCTACTATTTTATCAATCTTTGGATTTATTACGTTTAATTTCATTTGTCGAGCATTTATTTTTTCTTGTAAACTATCTATTTGTTTTTGTATTTGAGATATTTGTTTTTGCGCATCTTTGTTGTTTACTTTAATTGCTATTTCGTTATTTTCAGAGGTCTTTTTTAAGTCCTGCATTTTCTTTTTTATAAAATTAACTGCTTGATGTAATTTACTTGTCATCGCCTTTGTGTCCACTTTCGAAAAAGTTTCTTGGACCTGTTTCATTTTTTCTTTTATTGCAGATAACATTTTTTCAAATTCTTTTAATGCTTCTTCTACTTTTGCAGTTACTATTATTTCTATTTCTTCAACAGTAATACGTCATCCCTCCTTTCTTGCTTTTAATTTTTAGCAAAAAATAAAACACCTACCTACAAGTAAGTGTTTTATTTTTTCCAATTATTTCCACAATCTTGACAGATACACATTGTCTTTGTTGTGTTCTTTATCTTTTTTCTTTTTCCTATAAATATTGCTGCTAGCAATGCTGGTATAGTTAAAAGTGTCCATTTTACTGGTATCCACCACCATCCTACGCATAACCACCAAAGTAAACCATGATGTTTCGTCACTAATTTCTGTTCATTAATTATTTGAAAATTCACATTTTCACTTCCACATTTTGGACATTTCATCACTTTTCCCCCTTTTCAAAAAGAGTATATTACAAAAGTTGTCAAAATGCAACAAAATATTATTATTTTTTGAATAAACCTTTAAACATACTTTCAATTGTCACTAACTTCGGTCTTTCATTAGACATACTGTCTGCCATAATTAATTTATTTGTGGCTGCTTCTTGTATTTGAATTTGTCTTTTAAAATCATCTTTCATCTTAATCACATTCATACTGCAAAACAAATATATTTCTTTGTATCTCCCATTCCAAAATTGGTCTGGTAACATACCAAAATAATAAGCCAATGGTTCTAATGAAAGTATAATTTGAGCTAAACTTTTAGAGCTTTGCACATTGTCAATCAAGTCGCTTATGCTTGAGCTGTTATTTGTGATGCTATCTCTTTTTCTGTTATTTGCGAAATAGCTTTCTCTGCTGACATCTTGATTAACGCTTCCATATCTATTCCTGATAGCGGATTGGAAATCTTCTGTTGTAAGTCCTCTTTGCTTGCTTTGTTTCTGAAAAAACCCTCTTCATTTATTGCCTCTGCTAATTCCATATATATATCTGAATAAGTCTTTCCTTGTTCTTCTTTGTAATCATCTATAAAATCATATACTTCGTCACTTGTTTTAAAAGGTTTCATTCCTGCTTCATCTTCCGCAAATGCAAAAATGATTTTTGATAATGAATCCAAATCATTTTCATTCATTGCTTTAAAATACAAATCCTCAAAATTCTTTCCTTTTAATATATTTGATATGTTTACTATTTTTCTTGTTGTAAACACTAATTTTATTATTTTAAATTTTGTTACTAATTCCATATTTCTCTCCTTTGCAAAAGAGAGAAGGCTTTTATTTTATTGCCTTCTCTTTATTTGTGTCTATTTGGGCTTGTTCTGAGACGACACTTACATCAGAACTAGGCTGTGGGAAAGCCGTCGCTTTCTTCCACATCACTATTTTTATATATTGTCACTGTTTCTTTTAAAAACTCTCCAACTGATATTTCTCCCATTGTAACAAACATTTGTCCTTTTAATGTTCTTACTAGTGGTTGACTTCCTGCTGGTGCTGTATGTGCTGGATTTTGGAAAAACCAATATAAATCCTTGTTCATTAAATTTCTTAATTTTTTATGTTGTGTCTGTGTAAAGTATATATCTAATTCAATATTGGATGCTTTTTTTATTCCTGGTGCAGAAAATTCATAATCTAAATCTAATGCAGAACCTGTTACTGCATCTGGTGCTTCTTCTAATGCTGGTATTTTCTCAGTAAAAGCCACCTGTGTTCTTTCTCCCGTTTTTGTTTCAGCATACCAAACTTTTACCCACTTACTGATATCAGGCATTTGTTCAGCTGTTGTATTTATATCTTTTATTTCATTACTAGCCATTTAATTTCCTCCTATTATCTTATAAAATCAAATGAGTTCATTATTGCATTATAAATAACCTCAAATGTTACTGTTATACCATATTTTTGCAGTATAGAATCATAAACTGCAGGGCTGGTATTGGTCCTTGTAAAATTTAATTCTTGAAGTTTTGCGCTAACTTCATCTGTCATTTGCATTGCTTGACGTTGTTTTTCGTTCCAGCAAGTTATCGATATTTGAAATGTTGACTTTATCGGAAATGCATTTTCGGTTTTATTTACAGACTTTAAAGGTGTATGTAATTCCAAGCAAGGGAATTTACTTGTTGTAGTCGGATTTGTTAATATTTGTTTATATTCTAGTACTTCTAGCTTTTCATAAACTAAATCAGAAAACTCTTTTATACTTAAATCTCTCATTTACATATCTCCTTTAACATTTCATCTAATTTTTTCTTTATTATTTCTGTATTTTCATTTCTACTTTTAAATTCAGAATCACTTAAAAAGTGATTTGCTTTTGAGCCTACTGCAACATAGAATTGTTCTCCTTTTATGGTTACAATTGGATAACTTAATGACCTACCGACTTTATTCACAGGTATATACCATTCTGTATAACCTGATTCGATAAAGTGTTTTGTTGTACCTATGTGCTCTTGTTCTGCATATTGTCCGAGTTCCAAAATATTCAAACCATAAATAAGATTGTCCATTTTCAGTCATAAATTTAGAAGGGTCTGCATAAACCCTTCCTTTTACTTCTTTAGTAGACATATCAATCATTTCAACTAATATACCTTCTGAATTATGACCATTCTCCAGCCTTATTGCATATCCTTGAATATTTTTTAATATATCGTCCGTTATTTCTTTAGCTATTTGTGGTATTTTTTTGGTTATAGCTTCTATATTTTTAAAATTATGTTTTACTTTTATATTACAATTAAAATTAATCATTTCTGCATCTTCTCCAATATGTATAATATTGTACTACCTATTTTTAGAATATCTGTTACATAATACTCTGGAATAAAATCTTCTAGATTTGATATATCTTCAAATGATATTCCATCGCCTTTATTTATAAAATATTTTTTGGTAGTTCGTGCTTTATATCTACTGTAGTCAACTTCACCCGTAGATTTTCTATCAAGTTCATTTACGTCTTGCTGAATATTTAGATAAGCTATACCAGTATTGTTTTCCTTTGCCATTTTATATACTTCCAACTTATTTAAATCTTTTACTGACATTTCATTTATCTCTTTTACTGTTATACCTTTTCCTTTATATTTCCACTTTTTTTCTGTTTCACCATGATCCTCTATCTCTTTGTACTCTGATATATATACCTTTGTTAAATCTCGTAATAACATTACTTAATCCTCCTTAGTCCAGATTTTATAATGTCATTTCTTAATTTATCTATAATATCTTCAAATGATGTCGAAATAGAACCTTCTCCACGGCTTGCTAAGCCTTCTGCTCCTCTTGAAAGATATACTGCTTTTGTAGCTTTCTTGATATATGGAAATAATTTTTCATCATCTTTTTGCCTATTAGAAATATCAGAGGCAATAGAACTTACTTCCTCAAATATTTCATTTAAAACATTTTTGTCATCTTTATAATTAGATGCTAAATCTGATATTATTTTATCTATATTATTAGTTTCTTCCATTTCTATTGCCTCCATTTTTATTCTTTATCTGTTTTTGTTTTACCTGTTTTTGTTTTAGTTTCTTTTTTTCTTATTCTTCCTATTACAGTAGCCATATTTTACTCCTATTCTGCTGGTGCATATGAGCAATATACACCTGCTAATTTATTTTCGTAAACATGTCCATATAAATTGTTGTTTCTATATTTGAACACATTGCTATCTCCATTTTGGTCTTCATCTGGTGTGAAGTATTTAATAAATTGGTCCATAGCTGTTACTACTGCTGTTTTTTCTACACATAAGAAGTTAATATCACTTGCTCCTGCTGCTTTTTTATAACCGTAATTTGCTTTTCCATCATTTAATGTTACTGCTGTATACATTCTTGTTTGTGGAACTTCAATTATTGTTGAAAATCTTTCTAAAACTTTCTTTGATTTAGTTGTGTCTAAATCATCAACCATTCCTCTTAATGTTGGTGTTATGAATAAAATTCTATTTTCTGTTGAAACTTCATCTTCATCCATTTTATTTGTACAAGCTCTTAATGCTGTTACAACTCCAGCACCATCACTTAATGTTTCTTCTTTTTCAGAAATTCCTTCTACACTTGCTATTTTTGCAATTCTTGCTGCATCTGTTTCTGGAACTACTTTTGTTCTTACAAATTCTCCAGATAATTTTGCAAAAGGTAATCCTAATGCTTCTTGATTGTCTAATCTATCAATTCTTAAGTCTTGACTTCTTTCTTTGTCATATTTTACTGTTTCCCATTTAAATGTTGTTGAACCTTTTGTATAACCATCATTTCTTGAGAAATCTCCTAAGCCATCCATATCTAATTTAGCTACTTTAATTTCTCCGTTTAATCCTTTTTGTACTGTTGTTTCATCTCCATCTAATATAGATGTTTTTGCTTCATTTTTATATACTTCATCTAATTTTGGTAAGTATATTGTTGATATTTCAATATTATTCATTTTCTATTCCTCCTATTTAATTAGTCCCATTGCCTTTCTTATTGCTTCATCAGCACTTGACTTATTACCAGATGGGTCTGGGTTATATGGTGGTTTTTCTTTTGACCACTCATTTACTGCTTTTTCAGTAATTCTGTCTTGAATTGCTTGTATAAGCTTTGTTTTTTCTTGTAATTGCTCTGCTGTCATATTTTCATAATCAAAAAGATTTAAAAATTCTGGGTCAAATGCAGTATCTTGTGTTGTTGCTATTTTTAATGCTTCATCTTTTAAATCTCTAGCATTTAACTTTCTTTGAATTTCTTGATTTGCCTCTTCTTGTTTTTTCAATTGATATTGAAGTTTTTGAGTTTCGTTCATTTGAGCTAATTTTTCAGCTTCTGACTTTTGTGTATCTCTTTCTAGTTCCCATTGTTTTCTTGCATTTTCAATAGCAGTCTTATTTGAACTTGATACTCTTGAATCTAAAAAAGATTGAAGTTCTTTATCTGTTTTGATAAGTTCTTCATAATTAGCTCTTTCATTTTTTGCTGTTTCTGTTCCCTTTGAGTTCTCTGCCTCAGAGTTAACATTTGAATTATTTTCTTGTTCCATTTTTTCCTCCTCGTCCCTTTAGTTCTCTGCCTAAAGTTACTACAAATTATTTTGTTTATTTTATAAAGCCTAACTACAATAAAAACGGCATAAAAAATAGACATACGTCTATGTCTAAAATTTATAATTATAAAATGTTAATAACTTATTTATTTTCTACAATCTCTTTCATTTCATCTTTTACTATTTTTTCTGGTGTTTCTATTTCTTTGATTGTATCATCTATTGCATTCTGTAATATTTTACAAAATAAGCCAACGAATGGCCTTAGTATTGTAATTATAGTAAATATAATCCAATACCAAGTTGGCATTTGTAATTTAATACTTAATATTAAAACTAATAACCACATATTTTCACCTTCTTTCCACAATAAAAGCACCTACTATTTAGTAAGTGCTATTTTTAATTTTTAAAATCTATATTTTTACATATTTTTTCTATTTTTCTCATAAGTGGTGTATTTTTATCTATTTCTTGTTTATCATTCCAAAATTGTGCTTTTAAACTACTTCTTTTTTCTTGTTTAGTTAATTCTATTTTTCTATCTGGATTTTCCATACTATACTTCCTCCAATTTAACATATATTATACCATTTTTATTTTTTATGTCAATTAGTTGAAAATCTGTATTTCTCATAAACAATATTTCTCCTCCACCTTCATCATTTAAAGTAGATAAATTTCTTCCTGTTTTAGATTTTATTTTCATTATCATTTTGAAGCTTGTGTCATATACACCTAATGATGAAGATATATAACTATTCCAATGTCCTATTTTTTGTTCATTATCAAATATTGATAATACTTTTGATACATCTTCACTATCTCTTACGTATATACATCTTTTAACCCAGCCTTTATATATTGACATTCCTTTTAATGCATTATCTAAATTCTGTATATATTCCTTATCTTCTTCTGATAAAGTTTCATTATTGTATAATTTTGAGTTAATTTTATAAGACATACTTTTTAGATATTGTTCTAATGATTTATATTGTTCTTCTCCTAAAACATTTCCATTTCTAAAATCTTCACTTGTATAATTACTATTGTATATAATAGTTGAACGGCAGTAATGAAAATGATGCTGTATAGGTGGAAGATTTAAACCTAAAACTAATCCATTACATCTAATTCTTTGTAATCTTAATTCTTTTTGATTTTCTCCATAATATCTATCAAATATATTTTCTTTGTTAATATAAAATTCTTGGTTATTCAAACTATCACACATCAATGTTGTTTTGTCATCTTCTACTGCTATAAATCTAACTTTTGAATTATCTTCTGTTGTTGACTTTATACCTTCTACTTTTGACAGATTATTTAATCCTATCATTTGTAAGTCCATTGCACCTGATATTTTATTATTTATATTAAGCTTTTGATTATTTTGTCTATTTATTATAGTTTGAAACTCACTAGAATCGATTTCTAGGTCTTTTTGTTGTTGCATATTTAAAATTACTTGTTTATATATTTGTTGTGCATTATATTGTATTGTTGTTTCAATATATTGTTTCCAAGTTAGTCCGACTATAATTAGGTTGGTCTAATAATGCAAGAAATAAAGCCATCGGAATTATTGATGGCTTTTTCTTTTTATTTACTTCTTTTTGTCCTTCTTCATAGTAATAGTTTGCATCTTCATACATTATTTGTTTTTCTTGCTCTTCAAGTTTGTTTTGTTCTTCTATGTATGCACTATAAATAAGTAATTCTAATATTTCACTATTTTTTACTCGTGTTCTTCTATAAATATTATTTGCTAATACTCCAAAATAACCTATTAATAGTTTCTGTTCTTTCCATTGTTCTATGTATGTATTTATTCTTTTTTTAGTTTTATTATCTGCTATATTATATATATTTTCTGATGTAAAGTTAAATGTATCTAGTAATTCTTGAAGTCTATTTTGTGTTTGTTTTGATATTTTATTATATAGCTGTTTCAATTCTCGCATTTTTGCATCGTGATAATTCCATACATTCATATTTCTATTCCTTTAATATTTTTAAAATTTTTTTATAATAATGGCTCTTCTTGTTATGTTTTTTACATTTGTTATATCTTTTTATATATTTATAAAGCTTGTCATTTTTTTGTATTATTGTTTTTAAATTTTCCCATGCATTTTTAATTATTTCTTCAATTTCATTCCATACATATATAACTTCATCAACTATATGTTGAAATGTTTCAACAATATCATCATATTCTATTGTTTTATCCAATTAAATTACCTCTATTCTTTTATTTGTTTATTAACTACTTTTTCTTGTTCTTTCTTGTTGTCCGCTGCTAATTTCTGTGCTTTTTGTTCATCTGTTAAGTCTGTTACTTTATTGTCTTGTTTATCTTCTTTATCGTTTTGTTTCATCTCTGTTTGTCCCATCATTTGCATTTGCTCTAGATTTTTCTGAATGTTCTCTTCATTTTGTTTATCTATCTTTTCTAGCTCTGAATTGCTGTCTAAATCATCTGGTAACATATCAATTATACTTGCATCACTTAATAATCCTCTTAATTTTAATGCTCTTGTTGTTTCTGTGTCTTTGTCGGTTGGTAAATTTCTTTGTAAATCTATCTTTATACTTCTAAAATCATAAGATTTATGTTTTCTTTTATTTATTCTATCTATTATTGTTTCCCATCTTCTTAATATTGCTTGTTTAAAATGTTTATCTGCATCCGTTATCATTTGTTCTAGTGCAAAGAATTTTCTGTCTAATGCACTTGCATTATCTGCATTTGTAAATCCTAAATCTGTTATGTTTGGTACTCCACTTATCATTGCTATTAAATCTATTAATGTCTTTTTATGATTTTCTAGTGCTGTATCTTGTACACTTTTTTCAACCCAAGCAATATCGCCTGAATTGTCTGGGGTATAAAATACTTTCATTTTTAGCATTGTCTCATCATTTTGTTTTCTTTCTGGATTTTCAATCATAATTGAATTTCCATTCTCATCTTTTTCGACTTCTCCGTTGTTTATTTGTCTTTTCTATAAGCAACGGTATATCAGGCTCATAGCCTGTTATTTTTAATTTTGCATCATCATTATACTGAAATGTATTTCTACTATTTTGTATTACTCTTTCATAAGCACAAATTAAAGAGACTACCAATTCAAAGCTTGATAGTCCCATTTCATTTTCTATTGCTATACAAGGAAGCATATTCCATTTGCTTACTTCAAATTTTTGTGTATCTTCTTGCAATTTTGCATAATCATTTGGTGTTGGCGAATAATATCTTTTACCATTTATTGTTGTTAATTCAACTATTGTTATATCTGCACCAGTTTTATTTTTCTCTGTCCATTTTCTTAATTGTCCTATTTGTTTTACTGGTGTTGAATAATCAAATATTCCTATTGTATTTAATGCACTTTGCTTTGTATATACTATTTCATTATCTTCGTTTTCGTATAATACTTCATAACAGCCTCTCATTCCAAAATAGTCAAATGCCAAATCAAAAAATTCTGTTGCATCATCGTTATATTTACTTATATAATCTATTAATACTTTCAATTCTTCATCTTTATTTGTATCTGCATTAAATACTTTGTTCAATAACTTTTTTATTATATTTAATTTCGTTGGATCAGATATTTTTTCAACATCATATACTGGTGCTTTTCCTGCAAAATAACCTGTTACCATTGAATTTATATAATTTTCAAATGCTACTTTTATTTTTTCATCATTTATACTTACTAATTCTGAATTATTTGTTTTTCTTCTTATTCTTTCATATAGTTGTTTCCTTGCATTCCACTCTTTATCTGCTAACATTAATATTTGTACAACACTATTTGCATCTTCTAATGTTTCTGGATTCCATTGTATCATTTTTGTTTCCTCCTATATTGGTTTTATATAACCGAATTGTAATTTCTTTTGATTTATATATTTTTCTACTGCATATCTCATTGCATCCATTAAATGGTTAAAATCATCAATTGGTTTGTTTATTTTATTTCCAAACTTGTCCTCATCCCAAGTGTAATTGCTTATTTCTGTTATAAAATTCACACATCTAGGATGTATTATTATTTCAAAGTCTTGTATGAATTGAATACCATTGTTTATACTGTCTTTTCCTTTTAATGCCCCTGTGATATGTCTTAATCCTAATCCTCTTAATTCATCTATTGATTTTGGCTCTGCACTATCTGCTGTTATTTTTTCTTTTGAGTAACCCATTTTGTTTATTTCTTCATATATTGCTTTGTTACTCATTCCTTTTTGATAGATTTCATCATATACATAAATCTTTTTATTTTTTAAATCTATTGCACCGCAAAATAGTGCTGTTGGGTCGTTTGTATAGCCAAAATCTAACCCAAAAGCACTATCTAAATTTCTTATTGTATTTAATTCAATTTTTTCTTCTTTCCAGTTTTCATAAACCAATCCATCAACTATACCCCAGTTCCCCAGTCCTGCGACTTGATATCTCCTAGGATTATTTTTTTTCATTCTTTCAAATACTTTTTTATCTGCTTCATCTAACCATTCGTTGCAAAGATAGTTTGTTGTCATTGCTAATATGTCATCATCTTTAACATCAAAAAATCTTTTCTTAATCCAATGATGTTCATTCCAAGGATTTAATGTTATTGTTATTTGTTTAAATAAACCTTCTGGAACCTCTCCGTCTTATACTTTCATCTATTACATCAAAATCAGATTCTTTTGTTATTTCATATGCTTCTTCTATCCACAACCAACATAAAACACCAATATCTACCGATATTGATGTTACTTTTAAAGGGTCATCTAGACCTCTAAAATATATTTTTTGTCCCGTAGGCTTATATGTCATTTCTAGTGGGCTTTCTTTTATTTCCCAAAAACTATCTACTTGTAATCTATGTATTGCCCATTTTAACTCTGTAAAGCAACTATCTTTTAACGTTCTAAATGTTTTTCTAATTACAAGTGTATTAGCTTCTTTGTATTTCATCATATTACTTATTATCCATAATGCTGTTGTTTTTGATTTTTTACTTGCCCTAGAACCTTTACATACTCTATATCTACATTTGCAATGCCAATACTCTGCATATCCTTTTCCAACTACACTTTGTAACGATATATTATTTACTTGTTGTTGTGTATTTTTGTTTGTTATTTTATTCTGTAATGTCATCTTTTATCACCACTGGTATACTACCAGCCACTTCGACTTTTTCTTTGAAGGCTCCATATCTTTTGCCAAGTAATTCTGCGCATTTGGTTCTATCTTGTAATGAAGCATCTAGACCGAATTGATCTTTTTCTTCCCCTCTCATTACTTTTGTAAGGTATTCTAATACTTCGTCCTGTGAGGCAATTCTTTGCTTTTCTTTTTCTTGAAGCTTTATTTTTATAAATTTGTCTAGTTTTGACAAGTTTTGTGAACCTATTCTGTTAAGACTTTTTCCTTTGTATCCCGCTTTCTCGCAAGCTTCTGTTGCATTTGCAGTTTCTACATAGTAATCGATAAATCTTTTTTGCTTTTCTGTTAATAAATCGTATTGCTCTTTTATGTTTTCTTCATCTTCCATTTGCCTCACTTCCTTCTTTGTATTCTCCTATTAGATATTTCATTATGTCTACTTTGCTATAGCATTCTATTTTATTTTTATACTTTTCATATTCTTCAATCTTTCCAGTTTCTTCATTATACAGTTTTATTTTTTCTTTTTTTAGTATTTGATATTTAGAAGAATACTTGCAACTACTATCACTATAAAATTGAAAATTATTTATTTTATATATTTGTCCTTTTATAGATAACGCATATAATAATTTACTAATATTTTTATTTATGTTCATAGAATCACCTTTTTATTATTGTTGCAATTAATCCTACAACAAAAAATAACAGCCAATAAACAGCTGTTGTGTAATTTGTATTTAATATTTGATTTATTGCATCTATTAAGATATTGTCTAAGTTAAACAAACTTAATATCCAAGCTAATATCATCATTTTTATCATTTTTTCTTTTCTCCTTTTGATTTTCTCTCTTTTTTATATTTAAAACAATTAATGTAGTTTTTACATTGCTCACATTTTCTTTTCATACAATTGAAATAATTAATGTTTTCTCTCATAATTAATACACTTAGTACATACCGTATTGGCATTTTGAAATACTCTTATTTCACAATCAAATTCATTCTTGTTTTTGCATTTGCTACAATGTTCTTTTATGTATTTTTTTATTCTTTCTTGATTTGTCATATGTACCACCCTCTTTTATATTTTTTTTGGTTGCGACTGCAGGAGTTGAACCTGCTATCTTTAGTTTATGAGACTAACGAGATTGCCGTTTCTCTAAATCGCAATATTGGTCTGAATAGCTGGATTTGAACCAACTCTAAATGTTCCCAAAACACTCGTGCTACCGTTAAACACTATATTCAGATATAGCTCGCTAGGAAAGCTGTGGTATAAAATCAAAAATTCAAAGGAAAAACTACATAGCCATTTTTTATATTAATTACCTAGCATATTAATACCAACATTAAAAAGAATAGACATTTAAAACATCTATTCTTCTTTATTCAAAACTAAAATTATAGGGACCATCACTCGGTCTTTGAGTTAGCATTTAACTAACTGTGATTTATATTTTTCTACTCTACTATAATAGCACATTTTTTACTGACCTGTCCTGACATTTACTGACCACTTTTATTTTTTTCAATATTATCAAATTTATCTAATGCTGTTCCATGCATTTTACAAGTTCTATCATAAGAATACCCAATTTCAACAGATATCTCTTCTAAGCTTTTTCCTAATACATATTTATTCTGCAATATGTTTCTATATGGCTGTTCAACTTCTCTCAACTGCAAAATTATTTCATTTTGCTTTTCTTGGTCCTTAATTAAAATATTTATAATATCATTATATTTATCCATTAACTCTTCTAATTTGTAACTAGTTTTGTTTTTGGGTTTTGGCATTCCATCAATGTTTTGAGTTAATCCTTCTGCTAAAATTCTTTGCTCTTTATAGTTTTCAATTTGCTTTTCAATCCATTTTTTACTGTATATGTAATTTTTTAAATCTTGTCTATTCATCCTTTGTTCCTCCTAACTTTTTATATATTTCAGAAATATTTCTAGTAAAAACTTCATTATGCTTGTCTTGAATTTTAATTGCATTTATAACTGCTTTTTGTATTTGACTTATCAAAATCAATGTTATTATGCAATTAACAATTATTGATATAAGTAATACTAATATCCACATTTGTACTCCTCCTTTGTTTTCACGTTTTTGGCATTAATTTGTTATACTTTTTACACATTTTTAGTATGTGCTTTATATTTTAAGTATATTTTGTATCGTTTTTTCAAAACTTACCACTCTCTATTGTTTATCTTTAATTTTTCTTTATCTGTTACTAATACTATTGAATTATCATCAACTGCAATTAATTCTACACCTGTATCGTTATCAATCCACAAGTCATATTCTTTCAATTCTTCATCAGATAAGCTATTCAAAATTGCTTTTAATTTAATCAATATATTTTCCATTTTTTACCTCTTTTGCTTTATTTTCAAAATATTGTTTTATTAGTTTATGAGTGTCTTTCTGTATAACATTATATATATTCTTTTCTTTTATCTCTTTCCACTCTTCTTCTGTTAACACTGCTCTTTCTGCCATTAAATCTATTATTTTATCTTTTTCTTTTAACTTATTTTTTAATTCTTCATTCTCTTTTTGTAGTTTTTCTACCTCAAACTCTAATTCACAGTTTTTGTTGCTCATTTTTGTTTGTTCTTCGTTTATTTCTTCACAATATTTTTCCCAGCCTTCTATGTCTTTTCTTAACAATTCATTCTCTTTTAATACTCTTTTATAATCTGATAAATATTCATAAACCCATTCACAAGGTATCATTGTGATTCCGTATGCATATTCTCCTATTCCAATTTCTTCTCTTGTAGAATTATTATGTTCTCTTAAATATTCATCAGATAAATCTCTGTTTCTTATTTTTTCGCTCATTTCGTTTAATAAATCGTCTAAATTCATTTTTCATTCATCCTTTCTACGATATCTAGAACTCTATCTATCCAGCTTGTAATACATTCGTTAGCACAATAGTAATTATTAAAGCCCTCAACTCCTCCTACGCTTTCTATATCACTATCTATCATTTCTTTTAATTCTTTTATATCTTCTTCTATACTATTTTCCATTTATTCCTCCTCAAATATTCTATGCTTTTATCTATCATTGCTAATTCGCACTTTTTTTCTTTGCTTGGTTCAAATAAATTTACACCGTTAGTTTTTACCTTTTGAAGCTCTAACAATTTAATTGTATATTCTCTACACCAATCTAATATTTTTATATCTTCTTCAATCTTTTCTTTCACTTAAAACACCTCCTAATATCTTTTGTTTGTTATTTCTATCTATTCCTACATAACAACCTGTATTTTCTTCATTTACATCTTTCCCAGAATATAAAATACATTTACTGTTTATGTTATTCATACAATCTTTACATTTTACTAAATTTTCAAATAATTGCATTATAACCATTCCTCTCTAAATTTTATAATTCATATTCATACATTGTTGGTATTTCATATTGCAAGCAAATATCATGTTCTATTCTACATCCTCTAGCTTTTTCCCATCCATTCATAAACATTACAGCGTCTACTTTTGATATTTCTTTTATTGATTTTGATAAATAGTATATTGCTGGATTACAACTTTTAGGTGCTTCATCTGTAAATATTGTATCTGTAACTTGCCATCCTAAATCTTCTAATTTTTTTATTACTTTTTGTCTTTCTAATCTTATTTGCCTTTCTTTTTTACCATTCATTGGTTGACTTATCATTACTTTCATATCTTATTTACTCCTCTCAAAATATTTTTCAAAATCTTCTTTTAAAATTACTTCTGCAATCACTTCTTTATCTCCACAAATAATCATTTGTAATATTTCAACTTCTTTTACTTTTTCTAACCCTCTATTGCCTCTATCAACCAAATCATATTCATTTGTAGAATATCCATATCCTGGTCTATAATAGCACCCTTCTTTTCTCAATATTTTATTAGATAAATTACTATCTAGATGAAAATTTATAAACCAACTTTCTTTATATGTTTTATATATTCCGCCACTACAAGCATTTATTTTTAAATTTGTATCTCCTGCATTATAAGTATTAAACATATCTTATTTACTCCTCTCTATTGAATATTTGTTATGTATTCATATACTACCATTTCTGGCATACATATATTTTTTGCTATTCCAAGTAAATTTCCTATTATTAATCCGACTCCTAACATAATTATACCTATCGAAAATATATATCCCATTGCAGCAATCAAATCATCATCACTACTATAACTCTTATCATAATTGTCACTTTTTCTCCATTTATTCAGAAACTTAATCGTTACAGCTCCAGTTATTGTCATCGCTATTGATATTATTGTCCATATACACGCCGTTACATTTCGATAACATATAAACCTTCTCATTAATTCTTGCAAATATGGCATTATATTTTGATTACTCCAATCTAATGCAATACCAAATCTTTTTCCTAGTTCATCTAATACTTTTATAATTTCTTCACTCATATTTACTCCTCTCTTCTTCAAGCATATTCATATATACTTGCTTTTCTTGAATCTGCTCATTTAAGCTTTGTTCTAAAAACTTTATTTTTTCATCATCTCTACTTGTAACTGTTATTGTTATTGACAATGCAACCCAAATTATTGTAACGCATATTAATATCGCTATATTTTCTATTGTTTTATTCATCTTCTTTTACTCCTTTACTTTTACAATATTGTTTTCAGGACAATACCATATTCGCCCATCATCTTGTTTTATATGTACTGTCATATCTCTTCCTGTTGGTTTAAAATGTTTTATCACTACTCCAATATGTCCATCAAATGTTGCTACTCTTCTTCCTATTAATGTTTTTAACATATCTATTCTCCCATAATTTTATATTCTCTGGATTTTGCTATCTGTAATTCCTGCTTTGTAATCCACTTTTGCCATTTACCACATTCACTACAAAATAGTCCTCTTCTATTGCCTTGTATTTCTACAAATAATTTTTCACTATTACATTTATTGCATTTTTCTTGCATATCTATTCTCCTTTCAACATTTATGGATTGTCGTATATATTTCCAAGTTTTTTCACTTTATAATTATTAAATTCGCAATTATATAAAGCCAATAAATTTTCTTTTACTTTTATGAAAAAGCAGCCATTTTTGAATACTATTATTCCTTTTTCACACACGCATTCTTTTGTTATCTCAACTATATCTCCCTCGTATATCTCTTTTCCGTTTTTATCGTGTATCCCTGTGTATTGCATTAATACAAAACTTGGTTGATACGGTATACTCATTCCTATAAAGTCTCTATCGTTCGGTTCAAAATTCCAAGTACCTTCTTCAAGTGTTATCTGACCGATTTTAAACATTTTCTTTAAATCTTTATGCCATGCTCTAAACTTTATCTCTCTATTCATCTTCTCCTCCTACTTTATAGCAATTAGCCATATAACTTTCTTTTGTTAATATTGTTTTTATTGTCTCTTCATATGTTCTTGTGCCTTGTCCATTTTCATAAGCATTGTCTAATTTTATATATTTAGTAAATCCTTCTAAATAAACAGCTTTTACTCTATATCCATTTACAAAATCTCCGAACTTCTATTAAATCTATTATATTATCTGAAAAATTTTCTACTGCAGCTGAATCAAACCAATCCTGTTTGTAAAATCCATAATAAATAGCTCTTTTATTTACTGTATTTGCTTTTATTCCAATGACTTTTACTATATTACCTGTATTAAGCCTTACATAATCGTCTTTTCTTATATTATCTTGAACATATACTGCATACCCAACATTGCTATCATATTTCTTCAAATATTCTTTTCTACTTATACATCTTTTATTTATTTCTTTCATACACCCTCCTAATCAATTCGCGGGATGTATTTCATATTTTCAGCTATCATATCTGCTAAATAATATCTTTTAAAACTTACATTCTCGCCATATCTATTCTTTTTAGTTTCCCATTCAGTTTTGAATACATATCCATCTTTCTGTAGCTGATCTATTCTTGCGCCTAATTGCATTACTCCTAAATCTTGATATGCTTCCCAGCTCGTAATACTTCCAAATTGCCTTATGTAATTTATTATTCTGTCTTTTTGACTTACCTTCATTTGTATCACTCTCCTCTTTCTTCCTACATTATCTCTTTAAATATTTCTTTTTTTTCGCTTTCTGTAAGTTTTTGATATTCTTCTTCTTTTTTCAGTTCACTCTGTATGTAAATTTTGTCTGAAAAATATCTTGCGTTTTTCATTCGCTCTTTATATTTATTTAATAAATTAATATAAATAATATTATTATCTTTATTGTTTGTGTCCCTACTATGTCCCAAGTCTGCCCCGAACTATGTCCGAAAGTATGTCCTTTTTTTCTATTACATCTTGGTATTTGCTATAATTTACAATACTTATAAGTGTTTTTCTTGTGTCCCTAACTTGTACTATCATTGTGTCCTGTTCTAGTCGGTCTAAAAAATCGCTTACCTTGTGTCTTGACCATTTCCATTTTTCTGACAATTGTTTTATAGATGTTAATGTTTGTCCTTTTTCTATTTCTATAAAACCGTTTTCGAATGGTATTTTTTTGTTTTTGTAATTTACAGTCAAAAGTAAATCTATCCAAGCTGAACGTTTATCAAAAGGTTCTTTATCTTTCCAAATCCAACTTTCTTTTATTTGTCTATATAAACTTATCCAGCCATCCATACTTTCTCCTTTCGTAAAAATACAGAGATAAAACGTTTCTGTCTTACCTCTGCTGTTCTAATCATCTAAATTACTTTTTCCATATCTTTCAATAAATTCTTCCTTTGTTTTTCCGTAATATTCCCTATATGCTTTTTCTGCTATCTGTTTCAAATACCTATTAAACTTATCTCCATTTTTGCCGTGTACTCCATTTGTCCCCTCGTGCATTTCTTGTGTTAAAAATACAATTAAACCATCATCTATGCTTTTTTGTCTGTATGCTTTTCCAAAAAACACTTCGTGTCGGTGTAAATAAGGCTTTCTACGTGTACTATAAAACGGTTTTACTGGCATAATACAAAATTCTTCTTTTTTCATTTATTATCCCAACTTTCTAATAAACTTTTTATTTCTTCTCTTGGTCTTGTAGGAATGTTTTGTAATTCGCATTCACTTACAAGACCATCAATTAATATTGACATTTCCTTTGAATCCATTTCTGAACTACCTTTGTAAACTTTGTAATGTTTGAATGTTTTTCCGTTTAAAATTGATTCTCCAGCCTCACTATAGTATTTAAAGTACGGTTTTACATCTATATCAGCAACTACACTTGCCATCTCGCTTTGTCCGTATTTTTGTAATAATCTAAAGTACATTTCTTCTTTGTCCATTCTCATTACATTCGCAAGTTCTGTTGTAAGTTCCCAGAAATAATTATTTGCGTTTAAACTTCTTTTCTTCTTGTATTCTTTTATTTCAAATTTCTTGTCTTTGTTCTGCTCTAGTAAATAAGTTATTATTTTATTACTTGTTCCTATCATTTAACCACCTACTTTTGAAATGCGTCCGGAAGTGGTTCTCCTCCATTTTCATCTAATATATCAAACGGGTCGTTTTTACTTTCTTTTTCCTCTATGATTGGTTGTCCAACTTCCTCTTTTGGCAATTCTACATTCATTTCCTCTGCTTCATACATACCTCCCAAATCTTCAACAAATGCTTCTCTTAAAGCTCTTACTTTTGCAACTTTCTCAATCATTGTTGCAGGTTGTTTACTCCAATTACTGTTTGGTTCTCCATTACCTTTCTTTTGAATTGCTTCTGTTAAAGATACAGAACAATAAATACTATTTTCCCAATCTTTTCTAAATACTTCTGCCCAGCCACCTACAAGTTGCTCACTGTCTAATTTAAATGTTCCTTTTCTTTCAATTACATCTCCACTTTCATTTAAAACAATAATTCCCGACTTCATTCCATTATATTTTGCATTTAATACTGCTCTTTTTAAAATTGCATCTTTCCCTACGACTATTGAAGCAGGTTGATTATTAGAATATTTTATTAAATATGCTTCTCTTAAAAACGGATTTAATTTTCTTACTTTGCACAACTCTGTAAATAGTTTAAATTCCGGCATCGTTATTTGTGCAGTTGTACCCACTAAATAATCTTGTACAATCTTTGGCGTTAATTTTATCTCCTGGTCATCGACCTTATATGTTACCACTAATTCATTACTCATATTGATAGCCCTCCCTTATCAAATAATCTTTTAATTGCTTTAATTTTGGTGCTGTTCCTATTACTTTAAATGTTATTGTATAAATCTTTTCTGTGTTTTTTGTCACTTCTTCATAATCCGATTGACTTGTCGGTGTATTTGCATTTGCTAATTGTTGTAAATTGTTTTGAAGTTGTTTTTTTTCATTTTCTAAATTTTGCGTTACTCTATTTTCTTCTAATTGCTTCAATTGTTCTTTTCTTTTTGCAACTTCTGTAATAGCTCTTGATACATTCAAATCTTTTTTGTATTCAATTAAAATCTCACTCTTGTTTTGTTGTGTATCAATTAAGTCTAAATCGCTTAAAATTTTTTCTATAAATTCTTCTACTTTTCTTTCTAATGAAATTTTGCTTGCCGTCAAAGTAATATTTAAACCAACATTCTCAAATGTAATGAAATCTATATTTTTATGTTCGCTTCTCTTTTCATAGAAAAATGCTTTTAATTCATTTTCTCTGTCTTGTTTTTGTTGCTGTTCTATTGCTTCAATTTTTTCTTTTAGATCTTTATCTGCAGATTTGTATTTTTCTGATATACATTCTTTGTATATTTGTTCAAATTGCATATATGGTGCTAATACTTTCTCTTTAACATTTTTTCTTTGAGTTTCAAACTCTTGTAGCTCTTTATTCATTTCCGTTCTTATTTTTTTTATTGATTGTTTGTTTTCTTCTGTACAAACTAATTTTTTTGCATTTTCAACTTTTATATCTATTTCTTCTGAGACTTTTTTCAATTGTTCTTTTATAACCGGTAACTGCTCAATTATTATTAAATCTTTATTTTCCATAAAACTGTCCCCTCCTACATTCTCATCAAAGCTGATTCTCTCCTATACTCAGCTTCGTACTCTGCTTGCATTGCTTTTAAATTTGTTTCTAATTCTTCTTTTTCAATTAAAAATTCTGTTTGATAATCTGATAATTGATTTTTTAAGTCTTCATTCTCTACTTCATTTATTAATACTGATAAAGTATCAACTATGTTTTCTAAATCTTCTAATTTTCCCATTTTTTCTTCTCCTTCTCTTGCACTCTTTATCAAAATTTGATATACTTAATAAAGAGTACGTTTATGTATGATTAGTGATTCGAGTTAGTTAGATTGCCGTCTGCTAACTCTTTTTTATATTTGTTTAAAATATTGTGATATTTTTCTGCTATATTAGCTATTGTTGCTCTTATTTTATTTTCTTTGACTTGTATTATCTCTTCGTCACCTACTTTTATATAAAGCGTTTTTAGTCTCTTTGGCATTGCTATTCCCTCCTTTACTTTTTGTATATTTCTGATATAATTACCTCGAAAGTGAGGTGATATTATTGAATACATATTTTTCTAAAAAATTTCATAAAATACAAACTCTTAATTTAATACTAACTGCTTGTAATTCTAATGGTTCTGCAAAAAACAAGTTAATAATCCATACTGCTGATGGTATATATCAAGGTACACTTAGAGAACAACCACACCTTGATGATTACACTATAAAAGACGATGATGATATTTTAACTTGTTATGAAAAACAATATCTTTCTTCGTTAAAAAATTATGAAAATTCAGATAGTTCAAAAAAAGATATTGAAATACCCGAAAATCCTATTGCTATAGTACTTGAAGATGTAGACATTATTGCAGGTATAAAAAACATTCATATGCCATTTGTATTCATATTTGTTGACCAAATAATTGGTTTTTCAATGGGTACTTTGAACTAATTGCATTTTTAGAAACATCGATTGTTACAGTAATTGGTGTTTCTTTTTTGTTTTCAATTAATTCTTTTAATTCTTGTGGTGTACATTTTATCTCCATTCTCTTCTCCTCCTACCTTAAATATCCAATTGTGCTTAACCAGCTTGTCCCACATATTAATACCTTTTGCAAAAACATTCCAACTGCAAATGCGTTTAATCCTATCAATGCTGCTGTTTCTAAATTTACTTTTTTACTTTTGTTCTTCTTCATTTTTATTTACCTCATTACTTTCTAAAAATTTTAAAAATTTACTTTTTATTATTATGTACGTCCATTTTGTTTTGTTCTCTTTTGGTGGTATTGCAACTCCGAAATGGGAACTTATTTGCTCTTAATCCTGCTCTTATTGTTTCTGCAGTTGTTCCCAGAATTATTCCAACCTGCTGCGGTGTTATTCGTTCCATTTTTTCCAAACTTCTCACCTCTTTTCTATTATTTGTATCGGATTGTGGTTATTTTTGTTCGCCTTCTCGAACTTTTTCTTTAAAAAAATATTCTGGTATTTCCTTAAAAGGAATCTTTAATATAGAACATATATTTAATATTTCTTTTTGGGTAAAGTATGTATTACTGTTTATTTTGTTGCTGATTGTGGTTTCATCAAGCCCCAGCTTCTGTGCTAACTTTCCCTGTGTTCCTAATACTTCTCTTATTCTTCCTTTTAATTTGTCATGATTTATTTCAATAACAGATTCCATTTTCATTCTCCTTTCTGTTCGTTTTCTCGAACTGTAATTATAATATCACAAAAAAATATATTGTCAATAGTTTTTTTGAAAAAAATTCGATTTTCTTAATTTTTTTTCATATAATTATTGATTTTTTTCGGAAAGTCGTCTATAATAAGCTTATGGAGGTCATTTTAATGAGTGAATTAATTGATACATTTTCTAATAGATTAAAAATAGCTATGAGAATAAGAAACATTAAAGCTTCTGAACTTTCCGCTAAAACAGGCATAGCAAAATCATCTTTAAGTGAATATATAAAAGGAAAATACGAAGCTAAACAGGATGGAGTATTTTTGTTAGCTAAAGCTTTAGACGTAAATGAAGCTTGGTTAATGGGTTGCAATGTACCTATGGAAAGAAATGATGATCTTTTAAAAAAGATCGGTGCTATTCCATTGTCTGATATAGAAACGACAAAAATCCCTGTCCTAGGTACCGTAAAAGCAGGATATGACTATTTAGCAGAAGAGAATATAATAGATTATATTTCTTTCCAAGTTGATGGTGCTGATAAAGAAAATTATTATGCTTTAAATGTTATTGGCGATAGTATGACTCCGCTTTTTGATAATGGAGATACTGTTATAGTACATAAACAAGATGACTTTGATAATGGAGATAATTGTGTTGTACTTATAAATGGAGATGAGGCTACTATAAAAAAAGTGTATAGAGGAAATACTGGAATTGAATTAAAAGCCATAAACCCTTACTATCCACCTAGGATTTTTACTAAAGAAGAGATAAAAGATTTACCTGTTAAAATTATAGGTGTAGTTGAAAAATCTATAAGAAACTTTAAAAAATAAAAAAATAAGGAAAATAGATGTCATCTAATTTACCACAATCCGATACATTTATTTTCCTCCCGCACTTACTATTGAAGTGTTAGTACTATAATATCAAAAAATACTTTCATTTTCAATAGTTTGCGAAAAAATTATTAAAAATGGAGGTATTTTATTATGAATTTAAAAAGAAGAGCAAATAAAAAAGGAACTGTTGTTTATTTAGGAAATGGTAGAAGCAAGCCATATGCTGCAAGAATCAGTGTACGGAAAAGATGTTGATGGAAAAATAATCTATTACGATATTAATACGTTTGAGACACAAATCGATGCCTTGGTGGGTTTAGAAAATTGGATAAAAGAACCATATCCATTAAAAATTACCAAAAAGAAATATGATCGTATCGAAATTTTCACCTGCTTTCCTGGTACTAATGTCCCCTATCCTCTAGTTCCAGTGGAGAATAGAACTTCTTCTATACACAGAAAAAATAAAAAATATTATACATTTAAGCAAGTGTTTGAGGAAATGAAAGCAAATTTATTTCCTACCAAAGAAGAGATGCAGATTGAAAGAGAAAAGCATATAAAACCAGGAAATGGTAAATATGCACTACATAATTCACAAAATATGATAAACGCATATAATCATAGTGAATTTCTTTATGATAAAATTTATGGAGAATTGAGAACATCTGATTTTCAAGCTTTTTTAAAAGGAAAAACACCTTCTTCTGCAAAAGAACTTATAAAATTATTTAAAAATATGGACAAATATGCATATAATGAGGATATTATTGATAAAAAATATACAGATACATTGAGGGCCTCAGAATCTCACATTTCTCAAAACAAAAGAATGCCATTTACTTATGAACAAATTAAATACTTGTGGAATATTCAAACTGACGATGATAAAGAACAATTTGTTAGAGATATTCTTTTACTTGCAATCTACACAGGATGTCGTGCAGAAGAACTATTTTTTCTTTACACTAAAAATATTCATTTAGAAGAAAATTATTTTGTTGGTGGATTAAAAACTGAAAACGGTATAAACAGAGAAATACCTATCCATCCTCTTGTTAAACCTATTGTCGAAAAATATTATAATGCAAATAATGAATTTCTTTTTATGAAAGCAAACGGAAAAAGAGTCTTTTATGGAGATTATAATTCTTATCGTAGATTTCACTTTAAGAATAATCATAAATTCTTAAACAAAAAAACCGCTCACTGTGGTAGACACACTCTTGAGACAGAATTGCAAAAACTAAATGTAAAACCTACAGTCATAAATTCTATTATTGGACATAAAAACGGCAATGTTGGAGATGACGTTTATAATCACGTTTCACTTGAAGAAAAATTGGAAGCAATTCGAATGGTAACATTTAAACCAGGTAAAATTTGTATATTAGCGGATAGACGAAAAACCTCGTAAAACTGAATAAATTTTGCCTCGCAAATAACAAACTAATAACAAATGCTGATTATCGAAGCTGAAAAGCCTTGAAAAATCAGCGTTTTTTTTATATTCTTATAATGCCTGCTAAAATAAGCAAAACTATTATTGTTACTACTAATGCAATTAGTGTTATTCCGTTTTCTTGTTTTCTTATATTTTTCATAAGTTTCTTTCTCCTCCTTATCTTTTTTTTATTTAGCTTTTATTACGTTCATTTCAAACTGTTTTCTTTATTAAATATGGCTTTTTTATTCAATTTTCAATGTACATAACTTTTTTGCCAAATACATTTTTATAATATCATATTGTACACTATTTTGCAATTGTTTTTGCAATGTTTTTTTATTGCATTTTTCTGTTAATAAAAAAAATGCTAAAAATATCAAAACTAATATTTTTAGCATTTTTAAACTAACTATTTACACTTCTATTTGCTATCTCAATTGCTTTAGAAACTATATTACCACAAGTTTTTGAAGGTACGTTTTCCCATCCTCCATCTTTTTTTACTTGGTCATATACTCCAAGTTCTCT
>ERZ773173.909-NODE-909-length-30702-cov-5.430874_pt1 | contig 30702 bp, 26 predicted proteins | sample MGYA00580535_ERZ773173 | MGnify/ENA primary metagenome ERZ773173 (study PRJEB29015, sample SAMEA2737856) | human gut metagenome | biome: human gut; feature: human-associated habitat; material: faeces | place: China | collected 2012 ...
AAGCAAGCAAGCAAGCAAGCAAGCAAGCAAGCAAGCAAGCAAGCAAGCAAGCAAGTATTGAAAATTGTGCATTTGTAAAAACTATTTTGATGGTATTGGTTGTGCTATATCATAGTTGTCTTTTTTGGAGTGGTTCATGGTTGCAAAATCAGCAGGTTAAGATAGAAGCAAAAGAAATTGGAATTTTTGCTTATTGGTTGAATTCATTTCATATTTATGGATTTACCCTCGTATCGGGGTACTTATTTTATTATTTGAAAAATGAAGTTGGAAAATACAAAAAATATAAGGAGTTTTTGATCAGAAAGTTTCAACGGCTTATTATTCCATATTATTTTACTGCAATTGTTTGGGTTATACCGTTTTCAATTTTAATACTATCATATTCAGGTGACGAAGTAATACAAAAGTTTGGATTGGGGATAAATCCAAGTCAATTGTGGTTTTTATGGATGTTATTTGGCGTGTTTGCTATTGCATGGCCAATGAGTCAATGGATTAAGACTGATTATATTGCTCTAATTATTTCTGTTATATCTTGGGGAATTGGCCTAATAGGACCGAGATTCGGATCTAATATTTTTTGTATATGGAATGTGTTCACATATTTACCGTATTTTGTTCTAGGCATGAAAATGAGAGAAAAAGAGCATATCTGGAAAAAATACAATTGTTTTGTTTTGGCAATGCTAAATATTGGTTTATTTTTATTGTGGAGATATTTGCTTGGTAATGGAGGCATTTTTTTTAAAATATTGACATTGATATCAGAATATGCAATGCATGTTATTGGGGCAGTTGCAGTTTTTATGATTTTGCAATGGATAGCAGATAAGGTTGATTGGAAAAACAAAAAATTGTGTAACCTACTATCAAAATATTCTATGCCGATATATTTATTTCATCAACAAATTATATATATTACTATTGTTTGGTTGAATGGAAAAGTAAATCCATACTTAAATGTGACAATTAATTTTATTGTAGCGTTGTCGGGATCAATAATTATCAGCGGTATATTAATGCGGTTTAGGGTAACGAACTTTTTGCTTGGTCAAAAATAAATCAGGTGCTTTTTATTCGTAAGCGCTCAATATTTGTAAACGTCAAATGCATTCTGGGTCTGGTCGGAACAACAAAAGATCTAATGCCATCCGTCCATTTACCGTAGGACGAAAGAACTGGCTTTTTAGAGCCGCCCTGAAAGGCGCTACGGCAAGTGCCCTTGTTTATACAATGGTGGAGATGGCAAAAGCGAACAATCTAAACATATATAAATATCTTACATATCTTCTCGATTGTCGTCCAAGTGAAGAAATGTCGGATGATCAGCTGGAAACTTTCACTCCGTGGAGTGAAGAAGTTCAGGCTGTTTGCAAAAACTAAAATGGAGCAAAACGCTTGCATCTAGCGAAAGGTTGCAAGTGTTATTTAAAATCTAGTGTTGAAATATTAAGTACTCACTATGTAACGAGGAAAATTAGGAAATGTGGATGGTTAAAAATAATTTTGAAAAAGATAAAATCAGGTATGGCGAACACGGAAAAATGCCTAAATTTCAGATTTATTTGCGAAAATATCAAATGGCAAAAGGAAGGGGAAGCAGATTAATCTGCAAATTTTTGTTCGCATGTTATAGACGTAGAAATCTTGTAGACATGTCGATTGAGACAAGCATTGGGGGGGGATTGTATGTAGGGCATCCCTATGGAATTACTATTAATCCGCAAGCGGTTATAGGGGAGAATTGTAATATTCATAAAGGAGTAACTATTGGACAAGAAAATCGTGGAAAAAGAAAGGGGACTCCGGTAATAGGAGATGAAGTATGGATTGGAATAAATGCTACAATAGTAGGAAAAATTTCAATTGGATCAGATGTTTTGATCGCACCTAATACATTCGTCAATAAGGATATACCAGATCATTCTGTGGTGTTTGGAAATCCATGCGTGATTATTCCAAATACAAAAGCAACGGAGGAGTATATTTGCAATAAGGCATAAGTTTTCTTTCAATTAGTGTCTGCTGATTAGGTTGCAATGAACTAGATTGAAGAAAGCAATCTGGTGATATGAAAACAAAAAGAAATTCTAATATGGAACTTTTAAGAATTTGTGCAATGCTTATGATTGTTGCATACCATATTTATATTCATTGTATTACCTGTCAGTTTACAGAATTGCAATCAATGGGGGTGTGCGCTCCAAATTTTTCAAAAAGATTATGTATATTAGCACTAATTGATTCATGGGGCAGATTAGAAATGCCATTTTTCTGATTATTTCTGGATATTTTATGTCAAGTGAAAGTCAAAAGGCATGTGATTGATATGCAGACAAAATTCTCGCGGATTCGTTTTTACTTTCAGAATTTATGAAAAATTATGATATATCACAGAATGGGATTGATAGATATCAGGATGAGGTAGATCGCATGGAAGAAACAGAAGCGGACGAGCCGGAGGATATTGACTATGATGAAGTTGATTTTTCGAAACCGGATGACGAGGAAATATTTCGAGCACAGAATGAAGAATTTGACAGACAGATGGAATTGGAGCAAAGACCGTTTGTGAGCTGGCAGTTGAGTCAGTGTTGTCTGGATATAGCGGAGAGTCTGGATGTTCTTGAGAAGAGTATACGGAAGAAACCATATTATGGAATGATGATGAAGCATTATAATAATTGTGCAAAAGCGCCGCTGGCTGATACGATATCAGTATTATCGTATGAGAGTGAAAAGCAGCGATTAGATAAGAAACTTGAAGAACAGAAAAAAGAGGGTATTTAGAAATGGATAGGATGAAAACAATTTTAGTTACAGGTGCAGCAGGATTTATTGGCTCGAATCTGTGTTTAAAGTTATTCGAAAAGTATGAAAATATACATATAATTGGCATTGATAATATGAATACTTATTATGATGTCAATATCAAGAAATGGAGACTATCGGAAATAGAGCGAGTAGCCGGAGTTGTTAGCTCAAATGGATCCAGGTGGGATTTTGTTGAAGGTAACATAGCTGATAAAGAGTGTATTAATAGGCTTTTTGACACATACAAGCCGGATCTGGTTGTTAATCTTGCAGCACAGGCGGGAGTACGTTATTCCATTACCAATCCGGACGCGTATATTGAGAGCAACCTGATTGGATTTTACAATATTTTGGAAGCATGCCGTCATTCTTATGATAATGGGCAAGCAGGAGTGCAGCATCTGGTTTATGCAAGTTCCTCCAGTGTGTATGGATCAAATAAGAAGGTTCCGTATTCAACGGATGACAAGGTGGATAATCCGGTTTCCTTATATGCGGCGACGAAGAAGTCGAATGAATTGATGGCGCATGCGTATAGCAAGCTTTATAATATTCCGTCTACCGGGCTTCGTTTCTTCACGGTGTATGGTCCGGCGGGCAGACCGGATATGGCATATTTCGGTTTTACCAATAAGCTGCGGAACAATGAAAAGATTCAGATTTTCAATTACGGAAACTGCAAGCGGGATTTTACATATATCGATGATATTGTAGAAGGAGTCATGCGTGTGATGCAGGCACCACCGGAAAAGAAGATTGGAGAAGATGGATTGCCGATTCCGCCATATGCGGTGTACAATATTGGAAATAACCATCCGGAGAATCTTTTGGAGTTTGTTGATATTCTGCAACAGGAGTTAATTCGTGCGGGAGTTCTTCCGGAAGATTATGATTTTGACAGTCATAAGGAACTGGTACCGATGCAGCCGGGTGATGTGCCGGTTACTTATGCGGATACATCTGCTTTGGAGCGTGATTTTGGATTTAAGCCGAGTACCGATCTGCGGACAGGCCTTAGAAAATTTGCGGAGTGGTATAAGGAATTTTACATGTAAAAATATGCATTTAAGAAGGGGAAGTTTTGGACTTCCCCTTAAAATTAATCTCGTTGAAACAAGTCTCTTGTATAAACCTTATCTTTTACATCATCAAGACAGTTATCATAACGATTGGCGATAATGCTATGGCTCATCTTTTTAAATTCACTCAGATCATTTACAATTTTGCTTCCAAAGAAAGTAATTCCGTTCTCCAGAGTTGGTTCGTAAATTATTACAGTGGCACCCTTGGCTTTGATTCGTTTCATGACGCCTTGGATACTGCTCTGGCGGAAATTATCAGAATTGCTTTTCATAGTAAGGCGGTATACGCCGATAACAACTTCTTTTTCTTTTGATGCATCCCAGGAACTATTGGCCTTATAGGCACCGGCTAATTCTAATACACGGTCCGCAATAAAATCCTTTCTGGTACGATTACTTTCTACGATAGCACTCATCATATTTTGTGGAACATCATTGTAGTTGGCAAGAAGTTGCTTGGTGTCTTTTGGTAGACAGTAACCGCCATAACCAAAGGAAGGATTGTTGTAATGTGTACCGATACGGGGATCGAGACATACACCATTGATGATATCTTTTGTATTGAGGTCTTTCATCTCCGCATAGGTATCCAATTCGTTGAAATAAGATACGCGGAGTGCCAGATATGTATTGGCAAAAAGCTTTACCGCTTCCGCTTCTGTAAATCCCATGAATAGGGTATCAATATCTTCTTTTAATGCACCTTCCTGTAAGAGAGCAGCGAACTTATGTGATTCTTCTACAAGTTTTGTATCATTTTTGTCAGTAGATACAATGATACGGCTTGGATACAGATTGTCGTACAGTGCTTTGGATTCCCGCAGAAATTCAGGGCTGAATATAATATTCTTTGTGTCATATTTTTTTCGAACAGATTCTGTATATCCGACAGGTATTGTTGATTTGATGACCATGATGGCATCCGGATTTACCTTTAAGACCAGTTCGATAACAGCTTCGACAGCAGAAGTATCAAAATAGTTTTTCTGGCTGTCATAATTGGTAGGAGCAGCAATTACAACAAAGTCTACGTTTTTGTAGGCTGTTTCACCATCCAGGGTCGCAGTCAGATCAAGTTCTTTTTTTGCCAGATACTGTTCAATATATTCATCCTGAATCGGAGATTTACGCTGATTAATCAGATCTACTTTTTCCGGAATGATATCTACGGCTGTCACATGGTTATGTTGTGCTAGCAGTGTTGCGATAGACAGACCAACATACCCTGTTCCGGCAACGGCGATATTCAATGGGGAAGGTGACGCAATCTTTTCGGAACTGCTGTTTGTAAATAATTCTGTGATATCAAAATCTAATACATATCCAAGATTTTCCAATTGCTCAATAGAAGGAACGAAGTCTTGTTGTTCTATGCGGGAAATCAATGCACGGTTGATTCCAGTTGCTTCACCAAGCTGCGCCTGGGTCATTGATTTTTGTTTCCGGAGTCTTACGACGGTGTCGGCAAGACGGGATGGGGATAGTTTTTTCATAATTGGGCTCCTTTTATTTGTATAAATGTTAATTAAAATAATGCTGTTTAATTTATTATAGTAATGTGTACTAGAAAATTCAAGAAAAAGTTGTGCTATATAAAATGAAAAGTTAAAAATAATAACATATAATGAGCCTATTTTCTGGGGGTGTCAGACAATAAAAAGTTGAAAAACTTGTTTGAACATATTTGCAAATTTTGATTTATGTTGTAATGTCGATATTAAAAAATTAGATATTGAAAGAACGAACGTTCTGATGTATTATAAAATACAGATAGTAGTATATTTAGAAAATGCATTGTATTATTTTGAACGAATGCTTCAAATTGGTTGAGTGTACTGGCGGTGTTCATTAAATATTACAAAAAAGCTCGGACACAACACAGATGTTTTGTTAAAGGTATAGGGAATTATTATGGACAATGAATTAAAATTTTTTGAAATTATAAAATCAATAATATTTAAGCATAATGATAATTGGGTTAGAAATGCCTTAATAATTATTCTATTTTTTATTGGCGTTATTGTGGTAATGATTTTGAAAAATTTTAACTCAATAAAGAAAAATTGGGTTGAGTTTAGGAAATGGATGACAAGTTTAAATGGATGGCAATTAAGTATAGTTGGAATCTGTTTTGTATTGTTTGTTATAGGAATATTTGCGTTTACGTATTATATAAAGAAATCTTCTCAATATCAGGAAATTGTAATAAAAAATGAGCAAAATGAGATTGTATATCCTATAGGTGCAGATATTTTACAGAAAGAAAAGATAGGTGATTATATTTTTTTTACATATGATGTGACACAAAAAGTTGGAACTGATATAATTACATATCCTGCATTATTTAAATGGACTCCAGGTAAAGTTGCTGAACGTATTAGCACAGGAGCATGTCCACACTTTGAAATTGCTAAGAATAGTATTATATATCTTAATTCTACATTGGAAGATTTGTCTCACGGAAAATTGTTTATTGCGAGACCCGATGGGATAAATAAAAGAGTGATCGAGGAGGAAATTTACAATTTTTCTATTGAAAATAATTATATTTATTTTGTTTATTGTTTTGATACCGTAGGAGTTGGACTTGATGGACATGCATTACATAGGATGGAATTGAATGGAAAAAATATCGTTACAGTATCTTATGAATTATCGAGTCCAAGTTTAGAGGAAAATCATTATGATTTTAAAGTGCAGGATGGATGGGCAGTGTATTCTAATTATAAAATACAAATACAAACTCCAGCAGATGGATTAGAAAAAGTTGTTTTGTTGGAAAATACAGATGAGGATTGGATATATTATACATCCAATCGGCTAATTAAGGCAAAACCAGATGGATCAAAGCAAATTGTTTTAGATGATATAGATGATTTTTGGTATCAAATAAATAAAATTGAAAATGGAAAGATTTATTATCAAAAAGGAAATAATCAATATAGAATAGACATTGATGGGAAAAATAAGGTACAGATTAAGTGATTGATGTTTTGGAGTTTAATTAAAACTTAATTCTTGATTGCTCATGGAAGTGTTGTGTGAAAAAAGAATTGAATAAAATGGTAGAGGAAATAGGCTAGTATAGCAGAAATATTAGAAATTATAAAAATCAGACAAGACCTGCGTGTTTTTCATTTGGCCGGAGTGAATCGACCAGAAAAGCCAGATGATTTTATGAAGGGAAACTTTGGTTTTACGTCGGAGTTGTTAAATTGCTTAAAGAAGTACCAAAATAAGGCAACAATTATACTTTCGTCTTCCATACAGGCAACATTGGCAGGAAGATTTGGTGATTCTGAATATGGAAGAGGCAAACTTGCCGGCGAACAACTGCTTTTTGATTATGGAAAAGAAAATGGTGTCAGGATTGCAGTCTATCGTTTCCCGAATCTAATGGGACATAGCCAACCAAAGTATAATTCAGCTGTCTCAACTTTTTGCTGGGCAGTTGCGAACAATGAACCATATACAGTAAACGATCGTTCGACAGAGTTGGAGCTTTTGTATATTGATGATTTGGCAGAGGGGATGTTTGATCTGCTGGAAGGCAGGGAACAGCATTGGCATAACAGCAAATGGGAGCTTTTTATCGTTGTGGCAGGATATGGATTGATTCAGGAACGAAATATTGATACCAAAGAAATGGTGGGATTTGAAGTGAGCGGGGATAAGATCGAGGCGGTCTATATGATTTCGGGATGGACACACAATATTATTAATCTGAGCGAGACGGAGAATCTGGTTACGGTGATGACTTGTAATGAGGTGTTTGATAAGAGGAGACCGGATACGTTATTTGAAATAGTTTGATTGGAAAGTGGGGATGAAAATGGAGACTGAAAAAATTGTGACGGCATGTGTTGCGCCGGCTACGAAACTGATTGATGCAGTTACTGCGGCCATTGGAAAGGCATATGAACCTAGATATGTACGCAAAATGGCTGATGCTAGAGCATATGAAATAAAAATGATAGGGGACGAAATTCGGAATAATAGTGATTTGCCAATTGTCTTTGATTCGAAAGGAAGCTATTCTATTGATACATCTGATTATGATTCGTTAGTTAAAAGAACCGGGAAAAGAATTGCTTATCAAGAGGTCGTAAAACAAGAAAACATTGAAACAATAGTAGATCAGGCATATGATTCGATAAAGGACATAAAGACTGGAGGAGAGGGTGAAATCTCAAAGGAATGGATGAATCGATTTATTAATTTCGCGGGAGATATCAGTACTGAGTCGATGCAAGAATTATGGAGTAAAGTACTCGCGGGAGAGGTGGTACAACCGAGATCTTTTTCTCTAAGAACATTAGATTGCTTACGGAATATGGATACTTATGATGCTCGATTATTCGAAACAGTATGTACATTGATTATTGATAATAAATTTATTATTAATGATGATGAGTTTTTAAACGAGAGAGGAATTACTTACAATTCAATTTTGGAATTAGATGAAAGTGGCTTGCTTAATTCATTGGGTACGATATCTTCTGAGCGATCTGTGGGTACGAAGCAGAAAGTTATATTTGATTTTGGCGAATATATTTTATTAGGAAAAGCAAAGGAGAAAGAAAGTAAAATTTTTATACAGGAATATCCGTTGACAAGAGTTGGATGTGAAATCAGTAAAATAGCAAGTGTAAAACATGATATTGAAGTGATAAAACAAATTTGTGCGAGATTTACACAAACACATAAAGAAATACAGTTTGCACTTCATCGGGTTACTTCTAGAAATGGTGATGAAATTCAATTTGATATTTCTGTAATTGAATTGTGATCAACAAAGTGGTTTAGAGTTTAAGAAATATTATGATAAAGAAGGTAATGTAGATTATTTGTATAGAGGAAGATTTTCAAATGGTCAACCGAATGATATGACAGGCAAGGCTTGGATGATAGGGCAAAATAAATAGGAAAATTGAAAAGTATGACTTTCGATGTGATTTAAAATGGCGCGATTTTTAAGTCAAGAATGTTATTTCGGAAGAGTATATGAAATTCTACATGTCAGAGTGCTTGAAAGAGATGATTGTCCGAAAAGATGAATTATATTGGCTGGATGGGATTTTCGGATAATATCTTCTAACAGAGATAACGAAGAACATGGATGAATATGATGTTAGTTTCTGTGAAGACTGTTTCCTTAGTCAGATAAGCTGTTAGCGGAATGCAGAAAGTAGTTTATTAACCAATGCCATTCTTCGGAGCGATTAACCCAAAGGTAACATCTGCTATGGTGCATTTACAGGGAAGAGGTTTGATATGACTAAAATTGATGATATTGTTTTTAACTATAATTTGCAAATGAATGAATTTCGTAATGAACTTGCATTGGATAAGGCGTTGAATCAAGACGAACTTACTTATGAAGAAATCTCTGAGAGAGAATATGATCATGCAAATTTTGGCTTTTGTTATGGAGATGATATTCTGGCAAGAAATCATTTTTATATGCAAATACGAAATTTAGACAAAATTAATATCAATAAAGATGCATATCTTAATATTGCCTGTGATGATTTGGATAATTATGTGTTTGCTTGTCGATTCTGTGAGGAAGACTTAGATATTGAAATATATAAGCGTCAGATAAAGCGCATGATAGTATTGATATTGGCCAATGGAGGTCAAGAATCAATTTACAAAAAAATTAAAGAATTGTATAAAGAGACAATTCAGGATTACAACCAAGACATTAGTGTAGATAGCGATTTCTTTTTAAATTTTTTTGAGTTATATGAAAGATATGGCGATTATATGCTTTTTGTAAAAAAGGATACGGATTGGGCTTTGAAATTTTATGAACTGGCCTCACTGGACTGGTATGATATAGAAAATCAAAAGGATTGGCATATTAGTGAAAAAGATAAAAGGGTAATTATTGATAGAACACATAAATTTGCTAAAATTAATGAATTACTGCGAAATCCAAGAAAAGCAGTTATCCTATGGGAAAAAGAAAATAGGGCTAAATTTGAAGGTGAAGAAAATTATAAAAATAATTTTATTGCATATATGAAGAGTTTAAAGAGAGAAGACGGAAAACAGATATGCATAAATGCATCCAGATTTTTTCGCGCGTTAAAGAGAATGAGAAATGAGAAATGTAAACGTGAGGAACTTAGATTGCCATTGCTATTGGCATATTATATTCAGGAAAGTTCGCTGGAATATATGTTGGATGTGATTTGGAAAAATGCTGATATTATCGAGTTTGATGATATAACGCGACAGAACATTTTTAAAAGTATTCGAAAAAATCATAGCAAAACCTTAGCTCCAATACGGGAGTATATAAACAAGGTAGAAGAAAATGAGCAAGTATTTAAAAATTGCTTTGATTTGTTGAAAGTAAGAGAGTATACAAAAAATATTGCAGGATTTCTTAAGAGGGATAATTCAGATAAGACAGAATTAGCTTATTATACCAGTGTTGATACCTTTTCCTATATGTTACCATTTAAGGCTGCAGAAGGAATGTTGGGAAGACTTTCAATCATGAACATAGCATATATGAATGATCCGAATGAAGGAAAAACTCTGCAAAAATATCTGTTTTCAGGACAGATACCCTTTGAAGGAGATGGAAAACGGCGAAAAAATGCAAGATATCCGTATGTATACATAAAGTGCTTTACACCACAAATTGATTTTTTGCCAATGTGGGAAATGTATGGGGATCATGCGCAGGGATGTTGCTTGGTAATTGATTGGGAAAAAATTGGTGAAGCAGGAACGGATGTACCTTTATATAATGTGTGTTATTTGAGTAAGGTTGGAAAAGAATATAAGGTTGAGCAACAATATAATATGAATTTGAATTCATGTGAAAAAATTGAACAAAATTTGAAATTGTTATCTGAGTTGTGCAAGCTGATATTGAAAGAGGATTATGAAACGTTGCTTCCATTACAGAATATTTTAAATGAAATTTTATATTTGTTTAAAGATGTCAGTTATTCATATGAACGAGAAGTGAGGATATGTTATCAATATCCAGAAGTTAATTCTGAGTTTGAGCATACATCTGGAGCATTTGGCAAATTGTATGTAGCCACAAATTTTCTGATTAACTTGAAAGAAATAATATTGGGACCAAAATTTTTGAATAGAACTGACGTAATGCCATATTTGCAGGAACAGGTTGATATCATGTGTCAAAAACTTGGCATGAATGTGCCCAAAATTACATCGTCAGATATAGCATTAATGTAGGAATTGATAATAAATTATTTTTCACATATAATTAGTAGTGTAAACAGAAAAATGATTTTGAGCGAAAAATGAAAGGATACAAATATGGGAGCTGATAAGCAGATGGAAATTCAAAGTTTGAAATTGACGAATTTTCGTGGAATAGAGCAGGCAGAATTGGCTTTAGATGGTAAATCGGCGGTTATTTATGGCATTAATGGCATGGGAAAATCAACTGTTTTGCAGGCATGTAGTATCCTATTCTTCAGAATACTAAATATGCTGACCGAATCAGATCTTGGTAGTGATGGCAAGGTGAAAATTGAAGATTCTGATATAAAAATAGGTGCTCAAACGGCTCGTATATCTATGCAGTTAAATATAGACCATACAATATACCCTTATTTTCGTAGCGCGGAATCAAATGGAAAAAGGATACATTTGGTAGGGGAAGCAAAGCGTATAGTTGAGCAATTTAGAAGATTGTATGTGGGACAATATATGGTTTTGGAAGAGGAAGAAACGGATGAGTCCGATAGGGAAAGTACCAGAGAGTTAGTATTTAATGAAAGTAATATGCCAATATATGCGTCATATGGTGTAAATCGTTATGTATCGGATCGCAGAAATAAGGTTTTAAAAAAGGACATAAAATTAGCTGGAAAATTGGAGGCTTTGAGGGATGTTTTTGATCCAACCATCAATTTTCAGTTATTTTTTGAATGGTTTCGAGGACGGCAGGAGTATGAGAACAGTAAAAGAGTGGAGAAAGAGTCTTTTAAGGATGCACAATTATCCGCGGTGCGAGAAGCTATTTTAAAGATTATGGACAATGATTTTTCTGATATCAAAATTAAAATTGATGATGAAGATGCACAGATGGTCGCTGTAAAACACCATACAGAATTAAGTATTGCTCAATTATCGGAAGGTGAAAAGTGTGTTTTGGCGATGACGGGGGATCTGGCTCGTAAATTGGCAATCGCGAATCCTAGTAGAGAAAATCCGTTGGAAGGAGAAGGTGTCGTATTGATTGATGAGGTGGATTTACATCTGCATCCTTCGTGGCAGGGTCGTATGATGCCTCTCCTGTTTCGCACATTTCCGAATATTCAGTTTATAGTTACTACACATTCGCCTAAAGTTCTTAGCGAGATCAAAGATGAGGCTAACATATTTGAAATTTATCAAGATGGAAATGCTATAAATGTGCGGAAACAGAATCCTATGAATGGATGGGATATTAATCACATTATGCATGATTTTATGCATACAGATATTTTAAATGAGGAAACAAAAAAGCTAATTGATGAAATCTATAATTGCATTGAAAACGAAAATTTGGATCAGGCAGAAGAACTTGTTGATCAGTTGGCAAAAATTACAGACGAAATGAACGTAGAAGTTGTTCGTGCCAGAACACTAATTCATAGGAAACAATAATATGAAAAGGATATACAAAAATGATGAACCACAGGAAATTTTGCAGTGGAAAAGTAAATTTAAAAATAAAAATGGAAGAGTGCCGAGGTATTCTGATTTAAATGAAGTCGAAAATCTACCTCATAAGATTTTTCTGAAAAATAGTTTGATATCGGAGCAAGGGCATATTTGCTGCTATTGTTGTAAACCTATTGACACTAAAAATTCGCACATTGAACATATCCGTCCAAAAGAAAGGAATGAATATAGAGCAATATCGTTAGAATATGAAAATTTGTTAGCGTCTTGCCAGGGATACCATGATCGGGAAGAAAATTGTGGTCATAGCAAAGACAATGCATTTAATGAAGAATTATTTGTTTCTCCATTGGAAGAAAATTGTGAATCGTTATTTGAATTCAGTGATAGGGGAAAGATTAAAGCCGCTGACGGAAATGAACGGGCTGCGTATACAATTGAGCTATTGAACTTGGATACTGAACAGTTAAATGCAGCAAGAATAGAAGCTATGTGGGTTTCAGGGGCAATGGATGAACTTACAGAGGATGAATGTCGGAGATTATTGGATAAATTTCAAAGTGTAGATGAGAGAGGACGATACGCTGGTTTTAGTGATGCGATTGTGTATCAATTAAAGAAACAGTTAGCATATTTGACACAACATTGATTGCTTGTGCAGTATTTTATTAGTCGAGAATTTCAAAGTCTAACTGTATGGAAGAAGATTGAAAGTAAATGAAAAGAGAAGAAATAAAAGAATATAGAAATACTTTTTCGGAACAAACTATTAATGAGATTGCTGAATTGTATGATTCAGGTGAAAAAATTGCTAATATAATAGAAAAATATCAACTTGAAATTTCACCTGGGCAAATGACATACTTTTTGCCAAAAATTTCAACAGAATATATATGTCCTTATTGTAAGGTACCTATGTTAAAGAGAAGAAATCGAAATACTGGATCTTGGGTTACTGAAAAAATCGTATGTGGTATATGCGGGCATTTATATACAGATGGTTTCGGGAAATGTTATTGTGAAAATTGTAAAAAGAGGATAATTGATGCTATACAAATGGATAAACAGATTATTAGGACAAACTATGAGGCACTAATACCAATAAAAAAATTGGAATTTGGAGAGTTAAAGTTTTCGCAACAATGTATGTTATATATATTATACTACATGGAGGAAATATATAGTGATCTAGAAGTGATTCCAAGTTCTGCACTACAATCGAGATTAAAAATGGAACTTATTTCGCAGTTGAAAAATGATGGAATTTTATATGTTTCACCAGAGTCTGATTTATATGCTTTTGCTCGTGAAAACTTTCCATATGTATATGATGAAAGTCTGGTTGACTATTTTGTTAATGTACATTTTTCATCAGAAGAAAAACTGCTTATAGCTAATAGGATGTTTTCAACAAATGAAGACATGCTCACAGACGAAATCAAAGAACTTATACATAAATTTATGTATGAGGATTTGTTGGACAATTTTGAGGAATTGTTGAGGGACAGAAACATTGCTTTTGCTCCAACCTGTAAACAGTTAAGTGAGTTTTATGATTTATTAAATGAATTAAGTTATACTCAACTAAGATTTCTTTGTTATAAAGTGGCTGTGTTTTATAGTGACGGTATTACAACGGGAAAAATTTATAAGGGAAAGGCTCCGAAACAAGTTTTAGCATCGGTATCAACATTTTACCATAATATTATGAAAAAATTTGGATCTGTATACAAATCCAATATAAAATATGTTGGTGAGCAACTTCGCTTTTTGATTGAAAGTGTACTTAAAAAGGATATAATGATTTTAGATGATACGATCTCGATATTAGCGAATGAGCGCTAGATAGGAAATTTAAAAATAAAAAAATGAGGGCATTTAGAAATGGATAGGATGAAAACGATTTTAGTTACAGGCGCAGCTGGTTTTATTGGTTCAAATCTGTGCCTGAAGCTATTTGAAAATTATGAAAATATTTATATTATAGGTATTGATAATATGAATGCCTATTATGATGTGAATATTAAGAAATGGAGATTATCTGAAATTGAACGTGCTGCCGAAAAAGCAGGTGTGAATGGTTCTGAATGGAATTTTATCGAGGGCAACATAGCAGATAAGAATTGTATCGATAAGTTATTTGCTACATATAAGCCGGATATTGTAGTCAATCTTGCAGCTCAGGCCGGAGTACGTTATTCCATCACCAATCCGGACGCGTATATTGAGAGCAACCTGATTGGGTTTTACAATATTTTGGAAGCATGCCGTCATTCTTATGATAATGGACAATCCGGAGTACAGCATCTGGTTTATGCAAGTTCATCTAGCGTGTACGGATCTAATAAGAAGGTGCCGTATTCTACGGAGGATAAGGTGGACAATCCGGTTTCCCTTTATGCTGCGACTAAGAAATCAAATGAGCTGATGGCGCATGCGTATAGTAAGCTTTATAATATTCCGTCTACCGGACTTCGTTTCTTCACGGTGTATGGACCGGCGGGCAGACCGGATATGGCATATTTCGGATTTACGAATAAGCTTAAAAAGAATGAAAAGATCCAGATTTTTAATTATGGAAACTGCATGCGTGATTTTACTTATATTGATGATATTGTAGAGGGAGTGATGCGTGTGATGCAGGCTCCACCGGAAAAGAAGACGGGAGAAGATGGTTTACCGGTTCCACCGTATGCGATATACAATATTGGAAATAATCATCCGGAGAATTTGCTTGAGTTTGTGGATATTCTGCAGCAGGAACTGATCCGGGCGGGCGTTTTGCCGGAGGATTATGATTTTGACAGTCATAAGGAGTTGGTGCCGATGCAGCCGGGCGATGTGCCGGTTACTTATGCGGATACATCGGCGTTGGAGCGTGATTTTGGATTTAAGCCGAGTACGGATTTGCGGACCGGGTTACGAAAGTTTGTGGAGTGGTATAAGGAGTTTTATAGTTAGAAAGTATTCTTTACAAAGATAATAGTATACGAATGGATGAAATAGTAGTATATTTGTATAAATGGATAAAACAGTGATTAAAATGATAATATCATGTAGGAAATATGTGATAGGAGGAACCTGTGGAATTTAATATTAACAATGTATGTAAAGTGAACAAGGCTGACATTACTGCGAATGGAATTACCGTTATCGCCGGTTATAATGATACTGGAAAGTCTACTATTTTGAAATCAATAGATGTTTTTTTGAAAACTTTTGGAAAAAAGAAAGAAAATATTGAAGCAGAAAGATGGAATAGTATTTTTCAGCTATTGATGCAGAAACAAGAACTTTTTAATCAAATAAACCCTAAGGTTGGGCTGGAACGATCGGTTTATGACCTCTTGGAAGAATTAAATAATTCAAATATGTGTATTGATGGAATTGAATATTTGTATTTTAAAGATGTTTATTTGAAAGTTATTCGGGAGTATCTTCAGTATGTGGGAAGCTCTGTAGATAAAAAGAAACTATGCTCCGACTCGTTTATAAAGGAACTTTATGATGGAATAGATGAGATTAAGAGTCGACCTCTACAGAGTTATTGGAACTATCGTACTATGATGGATCTGCGAAGTGAGTTTAGTGGAGCATTGGTTAATTTAATAAACCATAAAGCATCAATGATTTCAAGTGGAAGTCATCGAGAACGAAAAATTGTATTTGAGGGAAATAGTTTGCATGTAGAAGGCGATGGAATTCCATCAGGTAATATTATTTATATGGAAACTCGAAATTTGCTGGATGATTTAGGAACCAGATCCAGGCAGTCGTTTAATAGTTTGAGAAGATATCTATATAAGGAGCCGAAGATTGAAGCCCTCGAGCAATATGATACGCTTGAACAGAATAAGAAAACATTAAACGAAATATTTAAGGTGGTTTTGCATGGAAAACTGATGAAGGATGACGATGTTATAAAATATCATGATGATCAGATAGACGAAATGATTAATTTACGCAATGTCGCATCAGGTATGAAATCTTTATTGATTATACAAAGATTAGTAGAGAATGGATCATTGACTTCAGGATCCTGGCTTATGATTGATGAACCGGAAACGAATTTGCATCCGGAATGGCATATTAAAATGGCTGAGATTTTAGTTCTGATGAAAAAGGAAATGAATATTAATGTTATCGTATCATCACACAGTGCATATTTTATTCGTGCATTGGAAGTGAAACTGGCATCAAATCAAATGTTGGAAAGTGGAAAATTTTATCTTATGGAGAAAAATGGAAAGATGTTTGATGCTGTGGATGTGAGCAAAAATACAGAACGAATTTACAAACAATTATATAAGCCATTGGAGGAATTGTAATAATATAAAGGGGAACAGAACAAATGACAAAAGTAAATTTGCCTGATGAGAAGGTTACGTTAGAAAAATGTTCTGAAAATGATAACGGGGAAGCTGTTACGCATTTGCAAAATATGGTATATTGTTTTGATGATATAAGTCAAGATGAAGGAGACAAGTATCGAAAAAAGAAAAAAATGTATTCTGCGGACGGAATCCATATAAATGATAAGGGAGAATTATTCTTTTTCGAATTTAAAAACACGCCGCATAGTCATATGCCTTGGCCTGTTGTCATGCGAAAGATGCATGACAGTATTTTAACTTGGCAGGTTTGTCAGGCGTCGAATGAGTCTTTAGATGATTTAATGAAAAAGAGTACATTTTTTGTAATATATAATGATAGTCATTATGAGGGAGAGAGAGAAAATCCAAGTGTTTCAATAGAAAAAATGAAGGAACGGATGAAATGTTTGGCAAAACAGTCAGATGAGCCATTATTAGGAGGTCTTGAGTTATATTTGAATTCATTTTATAAAGAAATACATACAATAGATGTTGATACATTTGAACATGGATATGTGAATAAAATATTCAAAAACATTAATATGGAAGGATAAGAGTATTTTGTTTAGAAAAGTTTCAGGAATCAAAATGATTCCTGAAATCTTAAAAATTAATCACGTTGAAATAAATCACGAGTGTATACCTTATCATGTACATCATCTAAATTTGAGTCATAGCGATTTGCAATAATGCTATGGCTCATTTTTTTGAATTGATCCAGATTATTTATAACTTTACTTCCAAAAAAGGTGACACCATTTTCGAGAGTTGGTTCATAAATAATAACAGTTGCACCCTTCGCCTTGATACGCTTCATGACACCTTGAATACTGCTCTGGCGGAAGTTGTCGGAATTGCTTTTCATGGTAAGTCGGTAGACACCTATAATAATTTCTTTTTCTTTGGAAACATCCCATTGACTGTTGGCTTCATAGGCACCTGCCAATTGAAGAACACGGTCTGCAATAAAGTCTTTTCGGGTTCGGTTACTTTCTACAATAGCGGACATCATATTTTGTGGCACATCATTATAGTTGGCCAGAAGCTGTTTGGTATCTTTCGGGAGGCAGTAACCGCCATAACCGAAAGATGGGTTGTTGTAATGGGTTCCGATTCGCGGATCAAGACACACACCATCGATAATATCTCTTGTATTTAATCCTTTCATTTCTGCATAAGTATCCAATTCATTAAAATACGATACGCGAAGTGCCAGATAGGTATTGGCAAATAATTTTACAGCCTCTGCTTCGGTGAATCCCATAAACAGTGTATCGATGTTTTCCTTGATTGCTCCATCCTGCAGTAATGCTGCAAAAGTGTGGGCAGCTTCGACCAGATGTGAATCTTCCGGATCAGTAGATACAATGATACGGCTGGGATAGAGATTGTCGTACAGTGCCTTGGATTCACGTAGAAATTCAGGGCTGAAGATGATATTGGAACTGTGATATTTTTCTCGAACAGATGCGGTGTATCCGACAGGAATGGTGGATTTAATTACAATGATTGCATCCGGATTAACTTTCAGAACAAGTTCAATTGCTGCTTCTACTGCGGAGGTATCGAAATAATTCTTCTGGCTGTCATAGTTGGTTGGAGTTGCTACAACGACATAATCAGCATTTTTGTATGCGGCTTCACCGTCCAATGTAGCAGTTAGATCCAGTTCTTTAGTAGTTAGATATTTTTCGATGTATTCATCCTGGATGGGAGACTGACGCTTATTAATCATATCAACTTTTTCCGGGATAATATCTACAGCTGTGACGTGATTGTTTTGTGCCAATAGAGTAGCGATTGACAGACCAACATATCCGGTTCCGGCCACAGCAATGTTCATAGGTGATGGTACATTCCTTTTTTTCTCATGTATTCCATTTGTAAATACGTCAGTGAGTTCGAAACCGAGGACTTCTCCTAACTGTTCCAGTTGAGGAATGGAAGGAAGAAAGTCTTCTTTTTCCATACGAGAGATTAGGGAACGGTTGATTCCGGTTGCATCAGCAAGAGATTGCTGTGTCATGGAGAGTTTTTTACGGTTCGTGGTTATAAGGTTCGCCAGGATGGCGGTGGAGAGTTTTTTCATGATGATTTCCTTTCTGGGGTTATAAAATAATGAAAAAGTTATTTATAATAACAAGATAGTGCTAACAACTGTTTGTATAGTATCATAAATTAATTAAAAATGCAATGAAGTGTGAATTTGAACGACAAAAATGCGGATTGGAAAAGAAAAAGTGAATTTCTTTGTTCATGTGATACTTGAAATTAAGCTCTACAATTTTTAAATGTTGAGAGAGAAAGTAATAAATATTGCAAGAACATGAGTTTGCTAGTATAATAAAGAAAAATGTAGAAGATAGGACACTTTATGCGAGTGCAATATAAATTAAAAAAAGAAGAAAAAGAATTTGTTTTACAAATTTATCAACCAAACATAGAAATAGAAGAACGAAAAGAATACCCTGATAGCTTCCTAAAAAAATTTGACGAAGCATTCAGAAGAAAAACAGACGTTTATTTGCTTCAACAATATAAAGCTGAAGAAATTCAAAAGAAAATAGAGCAGAAGTTAGAACAGATTTCTAATGAACGAGAAGAATTATTGAAAGAGGCATGGAGTATAGCTTATAAATTATGTGATGATAAGGAAAAACAAAAAAGTAATATGGTTAGCTGATTAAATAAAAGACTTTAATATAGTGATTTTTATATATAAAATAGACAAATTATACCAAGGGGATAAAATGTTGGAAAAGAAAAATATATTTATTTTATTGCTTTTAACTGCATTGTTTTATTTACTCAATATTCCATCACGTGTATTTGAGTGGTTCTTTCTGTTCTTTTCACTTGCTCTTATTTTAGTTTATCGTATGGAAAAGAACATGTATTTTCACAAAGTTCTACTGTTTTGGTGCGGTGGAACTTTGTTTGCTTTTGGGGTGGGAAAGTTTATTGCAATCCGGCAGCTTCCAGAATTTACAATGGAAAAATTGTTGCTTGGCATATGTATGGTACTTATCTTGGGAGTGGATTTTGTTTTTCTGCTGAGATACGACAGGTCAGAGACGAGACAGAAAGAAAACGTGAAGGAAAATCTGTTTCGGGAACGAACTTATGATTTGGAGCGTCTCTGTAGTTTTATTCAGGCGGTTCCGATTGTTGGCATGGATGCGCCCTGGGGAGATGGAAAGAGTTTTCTGGTTAATATGATCTATCAGGATGAGGCGATGAAGAAACGCTTTACGTTTATTCAAATTGATTTGCTCACCTGTGATCTGAACGAGATTGAAAGTATCCTATTAGGGGAGATTGAACGCGTTTTGCAGAATAATGGAATTTATTCGTTTCATGGAAGAAAAACGGGAAAGCTTTTTAAAGATTTTTCGCTTTCAAATGTGTTTTGTAACGTTTTGCAGGAGGAGGGGGAAGGAGTTTCTTCTACTTTTATTGGGTTTGAGAAGGATGTCAGACGTTTGGACAAGGATATCTTAATTGTGTTTGAGGATATTGATCGAATTAAGGATCCGGATATTGTACGCAAGATTTTTGCGATTGCAGAGAAACTGGCGGGAGATAAGATACATATTTTATACCAGTATGAGTTTTCAAATTTGCCATGGAATAAGGCGTTTTTGGAAAAATATATTCCTTATGAGGTTGCGGTGACGGAACTTTCATTTGAAAGAATTATTGTTGCTTTATGGAAGAAGTGTGGAATGCAGCGGGTTACAGGACTGAAGATTGAAGATGTGAAGTATATTATGACAGCTTCTGTGTCCAATGTGATTTTAACGAATATTCATGAGTTAAAAAAGTATGCTCTTGTGCTGAGACCGCAGAGAGTTGCAATTCGCAATGTAGAACTGTATCTTAATGAATTTGTGCTGATATATAAAATGAATGAACGTTACCGGAAGAAGGAGAATGCAAAGTGGCTGGCAATGACTCTTTTTATTAAGCATTTTCTATATGACCAGATGGGACAGATTAAAATGGGAAAACTTCTTTCAGAATCGTTATTGTTGACTTACAAGAGTGAGACATTTGATGTGGAGACGTTGATTGGAAGATACCATGCAAACATTTACTCGGAAAATGAGTGTATACAGATTGTTGAGGATCCGGTTAATAATCCCGTTATTTGGATATTTGCCGTGCTGCGATATGATTTTTCAATTCCGAAAGCGGACAGAAACGATCCAAGATGGTTTGCAAACGAATCAGATGGTGTTATGCGAAGAATGCAACACAATGAGCAGGTAAACCGTTTCTTGTGGAACATTAAAGGAAATGGCAATTCGGAATATACCGATATGGAATGGCTTGCAAAGGAAATTTGTGAAACGGTTTTAAATAAAGTAGGAAATCCCCGAAAGAAAGCTTGGGATAAAATCTGGAAAGATGCATTTCAAATGGAAAATGAAAAGAATAACGGTACGGTGCAGTTGTTTGGAGAGACTGCGATGCTTTCTGCCTTTAAGGCTTTGTATGTAACCGGAATTTCAACAGAAAATTGGATCCGGATGATAAAGTTTTATTTTGTGCAGGAGGAAGCACAAGCCATCACCGTAGATATGATCGAAAACCTTAACTTTGTGTCACTGATGAACAAAGATGTTCTGATTGCCGTGGCAAGGGGATTTGTACAATGTAAAGTGATGGGAAATATGAATGAACAGAAAGCTTTTGCGCGGTTCTTAAAAAATTATTTACAGGCAATCTGGGGGTTGGGATATGCCAGAAGAAGAGGAAACTGGTATATTGCCGGTATGTATTCGGAAGAACTGTTACAGAAAAAAGAGTTTGTTGTGGAGGTTCTTGCGGATTATAGGCGTGCGCTGCAAGATGGAGAGCAGAGTGCGTTATTTACGCAAATAAAAGAGGAATTTCAGCTTTTGGTGCAGTTTGTGGATAAACTTTTAGCTGTTATCAGACATAACCGATCTTTAAAGGCTAGGAAGATGCAATGTAAGACTGGGGAGCCAAGAATCGTTTATGAACACGATGATCTGCTTCGGAAATTAAAAAAAGAAGTTTTAAATTTTGATTCGGTAAATGAGGTGGAAGGAGCAACTTTTATCAAAGAACTTGAGCAGTTGTATCGTGAAGGCAAACTAAATCCAGAAGAGTATCGGATTATAGAGGAATTGCTGCTGAAGAAAGGATGAATGAAGTAAAAGCTTGCATTTGAAATAAAAAAGAAGTACACTCAATTAAGTACACAAAAATAAGAATTGGAGAAATTACAAATGGAAAATCAGGTAAGGGAGATTTCACTTCGCCAGTTATTCTGGAAAGTGATGATGGGATGGAAGTTATGGATTTTATGTGCGGTGTTGTTTGCAATTTTACTTCCGGGAGTGAAGTATGCAAAGGACGTGCGGGCATATCATGCGGCACAGCAGCCGAAGGATGAGAAGCAGGAACCGACAGTTGTTCTTACGGATGACGAGCAACAACAGATCGATGATGTAAAGAGTTTAAATCTCTTAATTGAAAAAAACAGCAATTATATGCAGAATTCGATTTTGATGAACATTGATCCCTATCAGGAGCACAGAATGGAATTACAGTATTACATAGATTCTGATTTTGTGATGAATTATACGAAGGACAGCAAGAAAGATTATACATCCGCGATTGCAAATGCTTATGTGGATTATGCAAATAACGGCGTGGATCAGAAAACGATATGGAAAGATGTTTCTACAAAGTCGGAAGATAAGTATCTGGCAGAACTTGTGTCTGCATATAATAACTCAGATAATACATTTTCTGTGATTATTAAGTATACAGATAAAAAGGGTCTGGAAAGTGTGGCAAAGCAGATACAGAATGAACTGGAAAAGAAGCAACCGGAATTCAGTAAACGTATAGGCGGACATAAGCTCGTATTAGTATCAGAAAATTATCAGATATGTACCGATTCGGATCTTGCAACTTCTCAGGGCAATGTTTCGAATCTGATCAAATCCTACAGGGATCAGATTACTACTCTTAAGTCTGCTATGTCAGAGGATCAGTTGAGTGAACTGGAGCGAGAGGAAAATTTGGAGTCGGATGACAAGGAAGAGGCTGCAGCGGTACAGGTTGCTGCTCCGGCTTTGAGCAAGAAATATGTGGTACTTGGTTTTGTGATGGGAGTATTTCTTGCCGCATTGTATTTGGTTTGTATTGCTGTATTATCAAACAAGCTGCAGGCAGCAGAGGAATTGGTGCGATACTATAAGATGCGTCAGTTTGGTATTATCACCAGGGAGCAGCGCACCAAGGGAATTACTGGATTTTTACTGCGCATCAAGTATCGGAATCAGAAGATGCTTTCTCCGGAGGCATCCCTGCAGATGGCTTCTTCAAATATTGAACTGTATTGTAAGAATGAAGGAATTACAAAGCTTTTCCTGACAGGTTCAGAGATTGAGCGAATGAAGAAAGAATGGATCACAAAGCTGACCGAACATCTGAAAGCAAGTGGTATTCAGGTGGTATATGGGGAGAATATCTGTTATGATTCTGCAGCGATGCGTGAAGCTTCGGAAGCTGGCCATGTCGTGTTAGTGGAGATTACGGATACATCGATCTATCAGGAGATTGAAAAGGAACTTCGCATGTTAAAAGACTGGAATGTTGATGTCATTGGATGTGTAGGAGTGGAATAAAGAACAATGGGAAAATATTTTGGAACAGACGGTTTTCGCGGTGAGGCAAATAAAGTACTGACCGCGGATCATGCATATAAAATTGGACGTTACCTGGGCTGGTATTACAACCAGAATCACAGGGGACGGATCATTATCGGAAAGGACACGCGTCGTAGCAGTTACATGTTTGAGTATGCGCTGGTTGCCGGTATTACGGCATCCGGAGCAGATGCATTCTTGCTGCATGTTACCACTACGCCAAGTGTGGCATATGTAGTCCGTACAGAAAATTTCGACTGCGGCATTATGGTTTCTGCCAGCCACAATCCATATTATGACAATGGAATCAAGGTCATGGATGGAAACGGACACAAGATATCGGCAGAGGTGGAAGCTGCACTAGAGAAATACATAGATGGTGAGATGGGAGAACTTCCTTTTGCATTGCGTGACAAGGTTGGTGTGGCGCGGGATTATGCGATCGGACGGAACCGTTACATCGGCTATCTGATTTCTCTGGCTACCAGATCTTACGATGGCATGCGCGTGGGGCTGGATTGTTCCAACGGAAGTACGTTTAATATTGCAAAGAGTGTGTTTGATGCGCTTGGTGCCAAAACATATGTGGTTGGCAATGAGCCGGACGGTACCAACATCAATATGGGATGTGGATCGACACATATCGAGAATCTGCAGAGACTTGTCCGGGAGAAGAATCTGGATTGCGGATTTGCGTTTGACGGAGATGCTGACCGGTGTATTGCCGTGGATGAGAACGGCATGGAAGTACACGGGGATTATATCCTGTATGTCTGTGGGAAGTATCTGAAGGAATGTGGCCGTCTGCAGAATAATACGGTGGTTGCCACGATCATGTCCAACATGGGATTGTTCAAAGCGATGAAGCGCGAGGGCATTGAGGTATGTGTGACCACGGTCGGCGATAAGTATGTTAATGAGGCGATGGTTGCCAACGGATATGTGCTCGGCGGAGAGCAGTCCGGACATATCATTTTCAGTAAGCATGCGACGACCGGAGATGGAATCCTTACGGCATTGATGCTGATGGAGGTGATCCTGGAGAAGAAGCAGAGCCTCGGCACACTGTGTAAGGGGATGCAGATGTACCCGCAGCTTTTGAAGAATGTGAAGGTTGGGGACAAGGCTGCGGTTACCGGCAATGCGCGTGTGCAGGCGGAGAAGGATCGGATCAGCACCGCTTTGGGTGAGGATGGAAGAATTCTTCTGCGTGAGAGCGGTACGGAGCCGGTGATTCGTGTGATGGTTGAGGCACAGAGTGATGAGTTGTGCGCGAAGTATGTGGATGAGATGGTGCAGGTGATCCGGGAGGAAGGGCTTGCGGTGGAGTAGAATGAATAGAATAGTGAGATGGTAAGGGGAGCCGGTGCTGGTGCACCGGCTTGTTTGTTAGTTTACATGCCCTTAAGGTTGAAAGTCCATAAGCGTCCAATAATCCAATGCTAGATTGAAACGAGAATTGTCATTTTGGTAAAAAATGCTTGATAAACGATGAAAAAGAGAGTATTTTGAAAATAAAGTATAGAAAATGATGAATATTCCAGATGGTTGAAAGATAATTGTAGAACGAATTACAAGCCTAACAATGGTAAAGTTCCTAATATAAATACCAAAATTTGATAGTGAAGGGCTGATTCTTAATGAATGATACAAAGAAATTTACTTTTTCTGAAGATGTTAATGGATTACCGACATTACAAGAGTTACAGAGTTGGTCGTTTCAAACATCTTTACAACGAAGTACCAATAAACTGACAGTGACAGATGAGATTATACAAATTGTAAAAGCTGATGCTTTAGCATATTATGATAAATTAGCTGATGACACAACGATTAATAATTATGTTTCAAGGATAAAGTCATCTGATTCTATAGAATTGAAATCACAACGGCATCCAGATCTGCGATTTCAATCTGTCTTTAATGATATTCTTGGAATTCGAATTCATCGTAGTGAGTAGCCTGTTTTTATACCAGATTATTATTGTATTGTGGATTTACGAAAAGGCAAAGCTGATGATGACGGCTATAGAGGAATTCATCTTTATTATAAGCAAGATAATTTTCATTATGTGATAGAAGTGCAATTATGGGCAGATCCGGATTATGCTTTTAATATCTGGACACATTCAGATACTTATAAGTATGAGGACCCTAAGGTTACACTGGAGTTACGTAAGCTATATGATTGTGGGATTATAAAAAATTATAATGATTTTAGAAGGGAGTTGAACACATATGAGTAAATATAAAGATTTATACAAGACGGATTCCAGATTTCAACCAGAATTAGCAGGATTTCAAGATAGTCATACTAATTTTTGCGTAATAAAAGATTTTCGTAAACGTGGCTCTGCTGTTTGGGGCTGGAATAAGAATACAAATCCAGAAGAAAAAACAACTGCAATGAGAGGTTTACTTTTGGCCAAGTCCCCAATTCAAGTTGTGATGCTCAGCGGGGCTGATTGTCTGTTTGCGTATAGTGAGTATGCACCATATACGATTTTAAAGGATGGCATGGAAGGGGTTCAGATGTGTATTAGTGGTGATGTCCCGGGAGAGTTTGTAAAAAGATATGCTGAAAGTCACTAATAAAAATAAAAGGAATAAAAGGGGTCTGCCCCATTAAAAAATATAATTTTTTTAATGGGGTATTGAATGGAAATATCATTTATGATAATAACTATAGAAATATAGCGAGATGAAAAACATTGTGTTTCATGGAAGACCAGAAGTGGGTATACTTGAAATAGTAGCCTGCTATTGGATATATAAGGACTGGAGAATGCAAAAGTATGAGTAGTAATTATTGAGTAGTTCTACTACGTTTTTACTACGATTGACGTCTGTGTATTGCGTAGATTTGCTACAATTTGCATTTTTACATACATTTTCAGTAGATAGAGTTAAAGGTCGAGAGACCTTGCAAAACTTAGCAAAACTACGCGGTATTTATTAGATTATGAAGGGGAAATTTTATGATAAAAGTACTTTTCATCTGCCACGGCAGTCTATAATAAAAGTGGAAAATATCTAGTAAAATTGGGCTTTTGAACATTTTGTGACTAAGTTTTTACCTCTGGTTTACTTAGTTTAAATTTGTGATTAAGTAGTGTATAATTTATTATAAAAATATTTTATGAGGAGGGAAAATGATATGCCAGTAGATTTTATGTCAGACAAGATATATAAAGTAGATTATACAGCATGGAAAAGGGAATTATCACAGATGCCAATATTTGATTCCGGAGAAGTTCAAAAAATATATCTTGATAAATGGATGGAAATTTTAAAGGCACAAGATGGTTTTGCGTGTAGAGATTATAATAATCCTAAGATGAAAATGCTTATGTTGAAAGAAAAAATGGAAGCTCCGGAGAATTTTCAGATACCAGTAAATTATGAGACAAATACGATGTTTATTCATTTTAGGGTATCACGCATAATTCAAATGATAGAGCAGTCGGGAGCTTCTTTGGATAATGCAATTAATATTGATATTAAAGAGTTTACTGATAAGAACATGCGAATTAATTGGACACCAACAACTGATATCGTAAAGATAAAAACACAACCAATTATTATTGCACCACTGACGGTAGATAAATTTTATCAATGGCTTGTTATAGATGGAAATCACAGGATTACCCATGCGATTGCCGAAAGGGAAAAAAGTGTTAAAGCGTTTTCATTAGACCCTAACGCTTTGGTTGAGGGAAATTTGTTTAGTACTGGATTTGATAAGTTTTTATATATTTTTCAAAATGAGATGATAGCATTGGCGTCATATATACATAGGGATGGCTATTCAGATGAAGAAGCAATTAAGTTAGCGTATTTTTGTTCTGGAAAGGTACAGTGTTATGTTTAATACTGTCTGTAAGGTTAGTATTTATATTAAGGTTAGTATTCATATTATACAAAAGCAATGATATAATAAAAATGTTGGAGGTGTATTATGGGTTTTGAAGATGTAAAAACAGACGGATTGTTAGTTGAGAAATTGAAAGATGAAACTAAAAGGTATAATAAAATATATTTTGGCGAAGGTATTTCTTTATATAATCAGCATACCACAAAAGGGCAATTGCAGAAATTTACAGAAGCCAAAATGAAATACATGGAACAACAATTTGCTCCAGTAAAGAAATATTTTTCAGTTTTGGGGTGGGATTATACAGAAAAATACGAAGTGCATACATTTAGAGCCAATGAAAGTGTAAGTGTTTCGTACAAGTATGGTGATGATTGTTACATAGAATTTAAAAATGGTGATATTAGAAAAACTTATGGAATAGAAATACAATCTGATTTTAGAGAGAATCCATATTACGGACTTGATACAAGTTCTAGAACGATGGGAAGTAACCAATATGTAGCAAAAGGTGGTGAGGCTACACGACCGCAGATGATTAAAGAACGGCTGGAAGAAATAAAGGCGGTTGTTGAGTATAATGAATCATTAAAGGGGGAGTATAATTTTAGAGTTACAGTAGATAAAAATGCAAGTGATTCACACAGATATACATGTGAGAGTGAATGGGTTAAATATACTTCTGTAATGGATGTTATCAACGAAATATCCAATGAATATTTTTAAATGAGATAAGAAAGGCTTTCTAGAATAATGAATATTTTAGGAAGTCTTTTATATTTGGTAAGATACATTACCACGTCTCAATAATTATATATTGATGGTTTCCCGTGATTTTTAACCGGAATTGAAATTGCTGTTATAAAAAAATTATTTATAACGTAAGCGCCTAGTTTCAGGGTGGATTTAAAATCATCACAAAATTTGCCATAATTATAGATGATAGATGCCAGCATTTTACTACAGTATCGGCGCTAGATACTATAAATGCGAGCGTTTTACTATAACTATGGAGGTTTCCTGTATGAAAACGCAAAGACGCACAGCAGACGAACAATATCAACTTATCATGGAATGCCGCAGCAGCGGTCTTATTGACTACCAATGGTGTACAGAACATAACATCAATCCCGGCACCTTTTACAACTGGGTTAAAAGACTGAGAAAAAAAGCTTGTTATGATATCCCCTCTGCCACAGGACGCGGCGATTATAAGCCAGCCCTTAAACCGGATGTTGTAAAACTTGAGGTGATACCTGATCATCAAAACCCGGGCATTCCAACTGTCGAAAGCACAATGCTTCCGCTGGAAGAACCCTGCCCCGCCATCGAGGTCATGCTTGGGACTGTTTCAATAAAAATTTCAAATGATGTTGACCCGAAGCTGCTGTCACAGATCCTTAAAGCTGTGACAGGGACATGTTAGGAGACATCACTGTCGCAGACGGGATTTATGTGATCTGTGGTTATACAGATATGCGCAAGTCCATTGATGGATTATGCGCTGTCGTAAAAGACCAGCTGAATATGAACCCTTCCAGGCCAAATGCAATCTATCTCTTCTGTGGCAGACGTAGTGATCGAATAAAAGTGCTTCTTCATGAACGTGAAGGATTTGTACTTTTATATAAGCGGCTTGATGCCAACGTAGGAAAATACCGTTGGCCGCGCAACCGTAATGAGGTAAAACCCATTACATGGAGGCAGTTTGACTGGCTTATGTCAGGTCTTGAAATCGAGCAGCCAAAGGCGATAAAAAGTACCGGAAATGCTTGATTTTTCAGGATTTTTCGCTTGTTTTATGGTATAATTGGACCATAGAAAAGGAGCGAAAAAACAATGCCTTCAGGAGTAAGGGATATCCAGCTCTTAGAGCTTAAGGATACGATTTCACAACTGAATAATACAATCAGCACTCAGAACGAGCTTATCCGTTCCCTGCAGAAAATGCTGCAGGAACGTGATGCCAAAGACAGCGAAAAGGATCAACTGATCGCTAACCTCCAGGCACAGTTGGACTACCTGAAGACCAGACTTTTTGGCTCCACCAGTGAGATCCGGCATGAACAGCTCCCGGGACAGTTGGATCTGTTCCACCTGCAGACGGAGGATGAACCGGAACCGGTGCCCCTTGAGGTGGAATACATTGAGGTAAAAGCACACAAGAAGGCCCGTAAATCGAAAGCTGCTTATGATGAGGTCTTTGCTGATCTTCCGACAGAGAATGTTTATGTAGATACTCTTACGGAAGAACAGAAAACGTGTGATGTTTGTGGAACAATGATGGTTCCTATCGGACACGAACCCATCCGGACAGAACTGCGTTATACAGAGCCAAAGCTGGAGCGTATTGATTATTATGCGACTACCTATGAGTGTCCACAGTGCAAGGAAACGGAAGATCAGGGATTCCTATACTGTAATAAGCTGTTTGAGTATGAACGATCTTATCGAGAAAAAGGATTATCGCCCAAACAGATTTATAATCGCCGCCGGAAGGATCAAAAACCTGTCATAGAGGCTTTTTTGTCATGGCTTGACCAGCTGCATCTGGAATCCGGAGACAGGCTGATCAAGGCAATCAACTATTCCAATGGTTGCCGTCCGTTTATGATGAACTATCTGAAAGATGGTGCATGCAGCCTGGGTAATAATCTCAGTGAGAACAGCATTCGACCATTGGTAGTTGGCCGTAAGAACTGGCTTTTCTGTGATACACCAGCCGGGGCAGATGCCAGTATGAAAATCTATTCTATGATAGAAACGGCAAAAGCCAATGAACTTGATCCACTTAAATATCTGAGCTTCCTTCTAGAGCATCGTCCTGGTGCTGAAATGTCAGACGAGGAATTGGAACAATTTGCCCCGTGGAGTAAATTGGCTCAGGAAACTTGTAAATAAAATGTAGTGAAATACTCGCATGTCTGGCATCCTAGCGCGGGGTGTCAGATTTCATTTATAGGGTACGCCCTAAAACTATGCGCTTACCAAAATACTTCTTGACTATTTACCAAATTGCTCGTATATGGTGGAAATTTTCCACGAAATATGTGAATCGAGTAAGCTAACCACCTACTCTTAATTACAAATATAATCCAAAGAAAAATATTCTCTTTCCTTCATATATGCAAAGTATTTCTTTTTCGAGCCCGTGAAATAATCTCTGTAAATTCAACACTATAAAGGTCTTCTATGATAAA
>ERZ773173.910-NODE-910-length-30664-cov-5.931197_pt1 | contig 30664 bp, 9 predicted proteins | sample MGYA00580535_ERZ773173 | MGnify/ENA primary metagenome ERZ773173 (study PRJEB29015, sample SAMEA2737856) | human gut metagenome | biome: human gut; feature: human-associated habitat; material: faeces | place: China | collected 2012 ...
CTCAAAATCCCGTGATGGCAACATCGTGTGGGTTCGACCCCCACCATCGGCACCAAAAAATCCTATATACGGCTTCCGGTTGAGGAGGTAGCCGAGAGGGCATAGAAGTACCGCTGAAACGGTACAAAGCTATGTCTTACGGCATTCCGTATATCGGAGTATAGCACAGGTGATAAAAAAGCTTGGTGGGCATTTTAATATCACAAACACAGGGGACAGCCTAAAGAGCCGATAGCGCCAACTGTCGGCTTGTCTGTTCTCCCAACAATAGGCGTACACAGAGAACACAACCAACCCAGATAGATTTTAAAGAGTACATACTGTATTGCTCTTGACGGCTTTGCAACCTTGTCCCATAGGCAAAAGCAAGTTACCGAACAGACTTTATAGCGTCGGCTCTGTCAGACCCGCCATTTTTTCAAAAAAGGGCGCACGAAAAAAAACTATTAAGTTGTTGATTTTCTAATAGTTTTCGTGTATAATTATATCAGCGAAAACATAAAAAACACAAAAACTGAATACGGTAAATTCGGAATGTTACCGATATAAGAAGAATGTTACTCTTTTTAGAGTAATTTGTCAAGTGTTGTCACACACTTGTAATATAATTTTTCTTGTGGAGGTAATTTTTTTATGGGAAAAATCAGAAACCGAAAGAAATGGATTGCTAAGCCTACAAGGCTTTCAGAGGGTCTAAGACTTGCAAGAACAAGGCATAAAGGCTTTACGCAAAAATCAGTGGCGGAAGTTACAGGTATACCACGTCCGCGTATTTCAGAGTATGAAACAGGCGCGAGAATACCAAGCCAAAAGACATTAAACAAACTTTTAAGATATTATCTTGACCGTCAACTTATTTCGTTTGCCAAATATGTAGAAATTAAAACAGATTGGAACGGAGCTTGTCAAGAAAAGCACGTCGAGAATTTCCCGTATATGAAAGGTTAAAACAGTTGACTACTGCGGTAGTAAGTGGTATAATTTTATTATGGCAAAACGTCGTTTTAACACGTGTAAAGGGTCTGAAATTCAGCAAGTCCATTAACAAAACTACTGAATAAAAAAAGCACACCGAAGTGTGTTTTTTTTATGCAAAACATTCTTTGAGTTGCTCTGTTGCCTTTAAGAAGTCTGTTTCGTCTATGCTGTCGTAAATGTTAAGTGTTATTTGTACGTCTGCGTGTCCGAGCCAAGCCGATACTACTTTGATAGGAACACCCGAACGGAGTGCAGCGTGAGCGAACGTGTGGCGCAGAACGTGAAAGCCTAAAGGTTCATAAATGCCGATAGTTTCTAAGTACCAATGCCAGTTATCAAGTGCAGTACGATAGACAACAGGACGACCTAAAGAGTTGGTAAAAACTCTGTCAGAACCTTTTGCGTGCCGTCTGCGTTCTTTAAGGACAGTGAGCAACTCGCCATACAAAGGAATCTGACGGCAACCGTGAGCCGTCTTAACGTCTTGTAAGTTTCCCCGATAGTCTGTGTGTTCGATACGCAATACACCATTGAAGAAGTCAACGTCAGACCACCTCAAAGCGATAACTTCCCCTACCCTACAACCTGTATAAAGCAAAGTCTTATAAAAGTCGCCGTAAAACGTAAGATAAGAATTTTTAAGTATCTTGTTTATCTCATCAGGACGCAAGGGAGTTATTTTCTTCGGTTGTTTTTTTGGTAAGTCCAAATCTTCCAAACAGACAAGACTTTTTATAAAGCCTAAAGAACGAGCCTTTTTTAGACTTTGCCTTACAAGAGTGAGCATATGCTTAATTGTGGATAACTTCAACCCCTCAACAACCATATTGTTAATAAGCTTTTGAATGTCTGAACTGCTTAATTTTTTCAAAGACTTATCACAAGTAACGTGCGTGGCATATTGTAAATAGCTGTCGTAAGTAGACGGCTTGACCATAACTTTTTTGTAGGTTTCGAGCCACTCATAAACCCACTCATTTAATCTTTTTTTCATTACATCACCTCAAGCAGAATTATAACACAGTCCGACAAAAGGGACAGGAAACAAGGAAGAAAACAAACAAGAAAAATAGTTTAAGAGTTTCGCTCCGCTCGCGCAGGCGAGCCGCACGAGTGCGCGGCTCTGTCTGCACGTCGCTCCGCTTCCCGCTTGGCGCGGCGCAACCTCGCCCACTGCGCTCGTCTGCGTCGCACTGGCGCTTGTGTAGCGCTCTTGGGAAGTCTTGCTGTGTCGAAGGCTTGCCCTGTGCCGTGAGCGTATGCTCCGTGGAGAGTCTGTCTTGACCGTCCGCCGAAAAAGCAACCACGTAGCCTACTCCGTAGGAAATAAAGGGATATTTATTGTAATTGGTTTTCGGCGCAATATTGCTTGAAAACCAACTACGAGGCAAGCAATAAATATACCTTTATTTTGCTTGCTTTTTAGGCTGTTTCCGCCCGCCCGTTTGTGGTGTATCTGCCACCGCTTGAGGAGTGTCAGTCGCTTACCGCTTGCCTTGCACGTTGCGCACGGCTCGCTTGCGTAGTTCCTCCCCGACCACCACCCCTTTTTGACCGTCAAGGGGCGGAGAAAGTCTTTTAAAGGTAACTTAGTTCCTCCGCCCCTCGTCGGCCAAAATTACCGTAGCCGAGAATGTTTCGCAGAGTATTTGGTATTAATTCCGTTTACATAGTTCAAAACATCATATAAAGCCTTGAGTTGACCCTCTTTGTGTCCTTGCACAAAAGAATAATTGTGTAGTTCACTTTCTTGTGGAGTAGTCTTTTTTACTCTCTCAATTTCGTGGATAAGATAAGCGATTAGATCCTTTTTTAATAAAATATCTTTCATTTTTTCAAACCTCCAAACCACAGGGGACTCAAAATCCCGTGATGGCAACATCGTGTGGGTTCGACCCCCACCATCGGCACCACAAACCTTGTAAGCAGTAATGTTTACAAGGTTTTTCTTTTATTCCGCCAGAATGTTTTCAAACAAAATTTACCTGCAAAATTGTATAGGCTGCTACATACTATATCAGACGTTAAATCCCTAATCAAAATCACTGTGGCAATAACCCCACTCACATATTCATCTTTATTTTGAATACCCCAAAACAAAAAAGAAGAACCAAACTAATGGTTCTTCTTTTAAATTGTCATTCTTTTTTAATACTCACAAGCCGCAAGAAGTATATCGTTATATGCCCAATGTGTTTCAGAAACATCACTGAATGGGCAAGTTAATTTTTCAAGAATTTCAGGAGTCATTTTTCTATCAGTAATTCTGTTGATAATCGCAACTGCTTCACTTCTTGTAAGCTTATTATCAGGCAAGAATTCATCATTCACATAACCCGCAACAATTCCCTTTTCTGCCAAGGCATTTATATACTTTTTGCACCAATCAAGTCTTGCAATATCGGTAAATTTATCTTCGCCGTCCAACGGTTCAATATTAATATATCTTGCGATTATAGACGCAAATTCTGCTCTTGAAATCATATCTTCCGGACGGCATAAGCCATTTTCATCACCCGAAATATAATTCTTTTCTACTGCGAAATTGATATAATTCTGATACCATGTACCATCGTGTACATCGCTGAACTTATTTGCATATATCTTATTTACATCAAAGTCACCGTCAAGCACCGTCAATATCTTCGCCACTTCCGCACGAGTAATTGTATTATCCGGTCTGAATTGTACCACGCCGTTTTCTTCATAACCGCTTATATACGGTTCATGCTTGGTTATCGGCATTTCCGTTGGATTTGGTGTTTGATTTCCGTCATTCGGTTTAGGCGAATTCGTCGGTTCAACAGTCGTTATTGGTGTTTCGGTCGGAGTCGGTGTAGGAGTAGCTGATGATCCTTTATTTCCGCCGCCTGATCTCTTCTTTGTTATCGTTACATAATACTTATGTTCTACACCATATTTGTTTTTCACTGTGTAGACAACAGGATTTTTTTCTGAATCTGTAAAGTCCTGCGCACCTTTTGGCGAATAATCGTCACCGTGTATTTGCAAAACAGGTTCAACACTGTTAAGCTTTGCACTTGACTTCAACACCAATTTTACATTATCGTCTTCATACTCTGTTTCACCGTACTGTCCGTCAACAGTCAAACTCTCCAAATACGGATCATCACCAACACGTTCAATATGTACCGTATAAGTTACATCTTCATCGGCTGCCGATGAAAGCGTATACTTAACAGGATTGTCCAAATTACTGAAATCTTGTGCGGTATCGGCACTCGGTGATATTTCATCAGCGTCAAACGTGATTTGCGGTGTCACAGATGATAAATCATAGATATACGGTGATGATATATATATATCCGTACCATCTATCTTCGTTTCACCCTCTTGCACATCAGGTAATGTAAATTTAGTTATCTTACGAGTCGTACGTCTTGGAACTGTGATTTTTGTTTCACTTGAATAATTTGTATCAAAACCATCTATAACAAATTCAATTCTGTATTCCTGCTCACTTTCAGTATTGTAGTTAGTAGGAATATTAAGAGTTGCTGTTGCTGATTTATCTTCAAATGAAATTGTTTTTCCTTCTATCTTTGCACCACCGCTTATAGGCACTGCATACACCTTTACATCTTCAAAGAATATACCGTTCAAGCCTACTGTTACAAGTCCGCCCTTAAACGTTACCGGTGAAGTATAACTCACCTCGTTAATAGTAGGTTTACCATCTCTTGAAATATGTACAGTGTATTCTCTGTCCACATCATCCGCCGCCGATACCTTGTATACAAGTGACTTTGTTTCGTTATCAAAGTTCTGCTCCCCTTCCGGCGCATAACTGTCACCGTCAATTCTGAGATTCGGTGTAAGCTTGCTTATGTCAGTATCATACTGTACTTTTACATAAACATCCTTATCCTGTATATCAGCACTGCCAACTTGATTTTGAACATAGAAATTAGTTATAGTCCTCGTCTTACGTCTCGGAACTGTAACAGTTTTTAGCGGAACATACGATACATTTTCAAATCCGTCAACATCAAATACCAATGTATAATTCTTTGAATTTTCAGTATCATCATTTTCAGGCATTGTTATACTTGCAGACGCACTTCTGAAACCGTCCGTTACATCGCCGACAACTGCATCATGGCATTCAATCTTGCTATTTCCGTCCTCCGATACGGCATAAACTTTCATACTTTCGTTGAAAATACCTGACATTTCAACCTTAACATCACTGCCCTTAAATGTTTCGGGAGCATTTGAAACCGATACACTTGTTATTGTCGGCATACCCGAACGCTTAACTGTTACAGTATATGTTTTTGAAACACCTCCGTCACCTGTCACGGTATATTGTACAGGGTTTGTGAAATCCTGTGTTCCCTTTGGTGTGTAATCCTTACCGTCTATATCAACTTTAGGCGTCAACGCTGTTAAATCAGTCGTATAAGGCATATACAACGTGATTGTATTGTCGTCATCATTGATTTCGGCGTCCTTAGTCTGGTTGTTAATTCTAAAGCCTGTAATTCTACAGCTTTCTTTACGCGGTACTGTAACAATTCCCGACAGACCGATTTGCTGTTCTCTGCCGTTAATCGTTATTTTAAAGTCATATTTCTTATCCTCACTTGTATCATTTTGAGGTAATGTAACTTTACCGATTGCATGACCTCCGTAGCCGTCATATTCAAGCATTACCTTTTGAGTTTCTCCGTCACCGCGAGGTACTGCAACAACCTCCATTGTATCCTTAACCTCATCATCTCTTAAATACGGTATAAACTGACCTGTTATATCAACTGTTATATCAGTATCATTAAATGTTTTAGGTTGATTTATGTTTACGTTGTTTACCTTTGCAACGCCTTCTCTCAATACATTGATTTGATATACATTTTTTGTTCCGTCCTCTGCAATGACGGTGTATTCTTTTGTACTGTTCAAATCTTGTGCGTCTGTAGGCGTATATGATACACCTGTATGACTTACTTTAGGTATTACATTGTTTAAATTCGTGTTGTACGGTACATACAAGTACAACTTATTTCCGTTTCTTGAAATTTCACTTTGGTTTTCCGAAACAACAAAATCTGTCAATTCTTTTCTGTTCGACTTTCTTTCCGGAACGGTAAGCGTTGTATTTCCAGACAAATCCTGTTTTTCACCGCAAGCACTTACAGATAATTCATAAACTCTCTTTGTATCATTATCATTCTTCGGAACATTAAGCGTAGCAATGTAATTACCGGTTTCGTCAACCTGTGCGATTGCAGTTGATATACCGCTTCCTTCAAATTCACCGCTTACAAGTTTTGCACTTACGGTAATTGTTTTTTCATGGTTTAGTGCATTTGCCGCATTATCAAGATTATCACCGTTAATCCGAACCTGTACTCTGCTTTCCGAGTTTTGTTCAGGGTCTTCAAACGTTATGCTGTTCACTTGAGGTGCTGCCTGTTTTTCAACATGAACAGTATAATCCTTAGTTGTAACCTTATCCTCCGCTGTAACCGTATAAACTACATCAGATGTAAAGTCCTGCTCTGTAGCCGGCGAATATGTCGCATACATATCTTCAAGCTCAACATTCGGCAGCAATGATGTAATATCCGCGTCAAAAGGCATTGTAATGCTTATATTTTTACCTTGTTCACCCGATATTTTTGTATCGCCTATTTGATTATTGATTGTAAAATCATTTATACCGATAAGTCCGCGCTCTTTTCTCGGGACTCGTATAGTTGAATTAACACTTGTTTGTTCGGTATCGCCGATTTTAGCTTTCAATGTATATATTTTATCCTCTGTATCGCTTGTATTTTCAGGAATATTGATTTCTGCCGTATATATATCAACACCGTTTACAAGGTCATATGTTGCCTCGACAGGATCAAGTCCGTCATCAGAATAAATATATACCTTTCTGTTATTCTCGTTTTCCGCATTCTTTATACTGCTCAATGCACGTCCGATTATTTTTACCGTAACGGTAGAAGCCGCACTTGATGTTGGGTTTCTAAGGCTCAGAGATGTAATCACCGGAGTTGCCTCTTTATATATCTTAATCATATAATCGGCAGTCGTTGTACCGTCTTGAGCAGTTACCGTATATTTTGTTCTCGCATAGCCGTTTATATCAACAGTATATTGTATCGGTTTACCTTGGTCATTTGAAATTCTTCCGCCGATATATGTAAGTTTTGAAGGCGTATAATAATCTTGATACTCATGATCATATGGCATATAAACCGTGATTGTATGACTGTCTTCCGATTCATAAATTGTACTTTGACCAAGCTGACCGTCTATTTCAAAATTCGTTATACTGCACACACTTTTATCATAATCGACTATTAAGTTATTTTTAAGTTTTGTTTCTTTATTCTTAACATCATAATATACTTCATAGACAACAGGTTTTTCTGCACTTTGGTTTTCCGGAAGAGTTATCGACGCAACATAATTGCCGTCTGAGTCTTTAATAACGTCACTTTCCAAAACAAGAGGAATATCCTCCAGGCTCTTTACTCTTATTTTAACGTTGCCTATAATTGACACACCTTTAACATTAAAGTCAACTTTACCGCCTTTATTGTCTTTTTGCGAGCTGTCATAAGTAACCGACTCTACATATACGGAATATAAAATTCCTTCTGCCATTGCACTGTCAACTTCTATTGTACCTGAATAATCATCTTCGCTATAGCCTACACTCATATTATATGAACCGTTAGGAACCATTAAGCACAATATATGGTCGTCGCCAATATAATAATCTGTATCTTCATATGTACAAATATTTTCTGTTCCCTTTGCACCATTCAATGTTGCTTTTACTTGATAAAGATTATCTCCGTTCGCATTTTTAACTGTTGATGTACTGTTTTCGGCAATATTAATATACGTCTTGCTGTCTGTAATAAATTCACCGTCACCACCGACTGCAGTTCCGGTAACAGCAGTAAGATTTGTCGGTACACCTGTTATTGTCAGCTTCGTATTCGCCTCGGTATTTACTGCATTTGCACCTATTCCGCCTTGAACATCAAGCAGATTGGCAAGTGGATTTGTTTCTGTTGATTTTATAGTAGGCTGTGGATTGTTTGAATACGAATTTTTTACAGAAATGGCATTACCCATCATTGATCTTAATGTACAGTTACCGTCTATTGTTATATCAACATTTCCCATAATATTTATCGGAGTAGCCGAATTAGACATTTTTATATCAAGATTCTTCAATGTAACAGGCGGAAGTTTCGTTGCCGAATCAAGGTTAACTATATTTTCTGTTGTTGTTCCCGTTATTACATATCCTAAATCGTTGGTTTTATATTGTACACCGCCATAGGTTACATAAAGATCAGTTACATAAACACTGCCATTTGAAACATCATAAACATCGGCTTGCTTTTCGGTATGTTCTGAATCCAAAGTAAGATTTACAGTATATGTCACTTCACTCTTATCATTACCCGTTATTTTATACGTTGCTGATGTTGTATTATTAAATTTCATTGCATCTTTTTGAGTAAATGCACCGATAAATTCTATGTTAGGTGTAATATTTTTCAATATGATGTTATAAGGTACTTTTACAGAGATTACTCTGTTCTCATTATCTATAACAGTATCCCCGATTTGACCCGGAATTTTAAAAGAAGAAACACTTATCTCTGTATTGTTTGTACAATTAAATGTATTCTTTGACATCGAATCAACTTTTGAATATCTGTAATATATTGTACCGTTTTTATATACACGAATCCATTGATTTCCGGTATTTGCATACAAATACAACTTACCGTTTTTGTCTGTACGTGTTTTTATTTTCTTTTCTGCACCTGTATCATTATCAGAAACAAGTGAGTATTCAACATCTTGCTCATCTGTTATTCCGTCAATCGTTGTTTCTACCAAATACTGATTATACTTAGTTGCAGGAATTGTTCCGGAATTATTAAACGCATCAAATGATGGGTCATTATTTGGTGTTGTTCCGAGAGTTGCGTCTACACTTCCGCCATTAATTGTAATAGCGCCGTACGGAGTCTTATTTCCACCGTTACCGATGCCGTAACCTGAGCCGTTACCGACAGCTTTAACATAACCGCCGTTTACAATGACATTTCCGCCTTGGCCGCTTGTTCCAGATGCACTGCCTGTACCGCCTCCGATACCTGCCGCATTACTTTCAGAATCATCATCGGCATATGCATAAACATTACCGCCGTTTATAAGTACGTTGATACCCGAACCGTCCTTACCGCCTCCGATACCGGCACCGCCATTTCCGCCATAAGCATATACAGTACCGCTGTTTACAGTAAATTGCTTCATATCTCCGATACCGGCACCGTTTGCAGACTTAAATGTTATAACACCGTCATTATCACCCGAATCTTCAACAATAAGTTTTGAAGTAGCCGTTATACCTCTTACCGCCGCAAGATTTACAGATTGTGACTCAATTTTATTTGTGCCTTTCAGTCTAAGGGTCAGCTCAACATCGTCACCTATCGTCAATGCATTGTTTATAGATGAACGAGATAAAATATTAATATTATCTAAAACAATGGTAGGATTTGCACCCTGTACCACTTCAATTACATTACTTGTTTGACTTGTTGATTGAACTATATATATTTCCATATTCTTTGGAATATCATAGCTTGTTGTACCAACCGTAACTGTTACTATATCGTTATTATCATTGTTTTTTGTTATTTTGATATTTCCTTTTGAAATATCAAACTGTGATTTATCATCACCTGTCAAAGAAATATCTTTTGAATTATTAAAAATATATCCATTTAAAGTTGCTGTTACCTTAACACGAATTTTATGAGTTCCCTGCTTATAATGTGCAACTATATATCCGTCCACAACTTCTGCCAAATCACTGCTTATTGCTGTTTCATTTTCGTCAGCTGTTGTTAATGTATATGTACAATTAAGAATATGAGTAGGATAAGTACAATCACTTGATTTTTCAAAATCAGTTGTTAATTTGATTTTTGTCTGTCCGACAATTTTATTTACAGTTATTTCATCAGGTACAGATAATTTAATTGATGAATTTGTATCTGTACATGTACAGTCTGAACCCGAATATTCTGTCAGTGTTGTTTGGTTTTCTATATCGTCTGTACGATATATTTTACCGGCATATGTTAAGGCATAGCTTGTTGTATCTTCTGTTACATATACATACAGCTTTGCTTCGCTGTCTGTTACTGTTTTCCATGAGCCGACAGTAACTTCTTTATTTGCCATTTCAACTGCATCCGGCATTGTCAGAACTACTTGTTTAAGTTTATTTCCATCCTTATCTTGAACTTTGTCATAATCTGTGCTTCTGAACGTACCATCTACACTGCCGCCGTTTATGTATATATTATTTACACCAAATTGTTCTGTTGTGGGAGTCATTCTTCCCGGTCCTATGGAATAAGTCACCGAAGCACCGGCTGTTGCTTTAATATATCCGCCATTTACGATAATCTCCGCATTAGACTGACGCTCCACACCGCCTATGGCTGTTCCGTATCGTCCTGCACTCGCATTTATGATACCGCCGTTTATTTCTATTGTACATCCGCTGACATTACCAGATGTTTTTACACCTCCGCCTATAGCTGTACCTTTCATTCCTCCGACAGCATTAATAGTACCGCCGTTTATTATAATCTTACCATGTAATTGATTTAGATTCGCACCGATTCCCGATGCTTGTGCAGTACCTGTTACATTAAGAATACCATCACCGTCAACAGTCAAAATCGAATAATCCGACTCTATACTATTTGCTGCAACATTAATACCTGCCTTACCGTTTTTTTTAGCAATAACGGTATTTGTGCCGTTTATGTGTAAATTAACAACTGCACCGGATTCAATTATAATAGGCGAACTTGTTGCAGACGTCATCGTTACATTTTCAACCGTCAAATCCGCCTTTACACCTGTTTTTACCGTCACAATATTTGTAACATCAACAGAACCGATATAATATGTACCGTCTGTATTAATTGTCACATCACCGTTTTGTAAATCTGAACTTAGGTCTGTTCCGTCTGTCATAGGTGCAACATCATTTTTATTTATATTTACAGTATCCGTTGAATTATCCAACGGTACGTTCGTAGCCGCTATATTTTCTTCCGTACTTTTTTCATTCGGAGATGAAGTTGCCAAAACCTCAGTCTGCTCCGAATTGATTTCTGTTTTGATTTCATCAGCCGACACCGCAAAATTCAATGTCGGTAAAAGCATTGATAAAGCCAATATTATAGAAACCGCTTTTCTTTTCATTTTAATTCCTCTTTTCATATATCTTAACAATGTATAGCTATCCTTATTATATATTTTATAATACCACAAAGCACTTGAAATTGTCAATATTATACACTGAAAACGGCTGTTTTTAACACCGTTTCTCAACATTTTTAACAAAAAAGAGTTATGACAAATCAACTCCAAAATTGTTTCATCATAACTCCAATGTCAAATTATAACCAAGGATAATAAGCTTCCAATCTTACAGAGAATCTGTTTCTGATTGCATTAACATCATTATTGTCAATCCTGCCATCCTTGTTTACATCCCAAATACGCGCTTGTTTTACGCCGTTCGCATCAGCATCCTTACCAACAAGATTATTTGCATCAATACCGTTTACTGCTCCGTCACTGTTGACATCACCTATTCTTCTGTCCACAACTAACAAATATCTCTCCATAGTCGAATCGTTGATTTGATATGTAACCTTATACAAGCCTTCTACTCCGGATACGGCACTGACCGTTCCTTTTATAGTATCAGATGTCGAACCGTCATTTACATTCACGCCCGGATCAACAAATTTATCAAGACCGCTTGTTATTACAGTATATTCGTTACCGTCTGCATCAATGTTATTTATAGGATTATATGTAATATCGGCACTGCAATCCTTCGGCAAATAGTTTTCACTGAATTTGTGATTTGCCTTTAGGTAATCCAACGCTTCTTTCTGCCATTCCGCATCATGCGTCGTATCCTTATAAATCATAGCAGCCGGTGAATTACCCAAATTAAATGTATATGTAACATTAACAGTCATTGTTGCACTGAAAGAATTATCTAAAGTATAGTTGCTGTTTGCAAGTTCAATTACTATATCATACACACCTGCATTTGTAACACTGTTAAGTTTTGTTTCGGTATCACGTTTAACATATTTTACGGAATACAAATCCGATGCTAAAGCTTCAGTCGGTGTAACCTTTGCGGTATGTTCGTTACCGTCATAATCAACTACATTGTCTGTAACCGTAAAATTAACTGTTTTCGGCGTAACCGTTATTGTTTTCGATGATGTTGCATCAGCAATATAGTTGCCGTTCGGGAAAGTAATTATTATATCATATACACCGACATCCGTAATTTCAGTCAAGTCAGTTTCTGTACCTTGCTTACGGTATGTTATTGTATATTTACTGTCATCATACGGTGCGTCAACCGTCATATTCGGTTTGTGCGTCTTTCCGTCATATACCCAGCTTTCATCCGTTGTAAAGTGACCCGATTGCGGACTTATTGTAAGTTTATTATCATAATCATTTCCGATTGAATACACTATATCATTATCAAGTGTAATTTTTATCGTATAAACATCTGCATCGGTCGGATTTTCTACAGTTTCACCCTTTGAATTAGTATATGTAACTTTATATCCAATATCTGCGGGATCGGAAGAAACAGTTGCCTTATGACTGTTTCCGTCATATGTAAACGATGTATTTGTTACCGTAAAGTTTACATTTTCGCCTATGATTTTAATTGTACATTCGTCATATATCGTTTCATAGTTAGGGTTTGTTGTATGCACCCTTGCAGTATATATACCGCTTGAAACAGGCACATCGGTTGTGTATTCACCGCCGTTTCTGCTATACTCAATAACATATCCTGCCGCAGGCGGTGTTACCGTTACGTCAGCTGCCGTAAGCGGGTGAGGTAATTGGTCATATTGATATTCTTTGTCACCGCTTAATGAAATTGACGCACCTTGACGTTCAATTTGAATATGCGTATCACCCTCACGTTCCGATATGATACAACCCGATACATAAACATCAATATAATATGTTCCGGCATCTGTTACCGACGAAAGATTATCTTTACCGTATCTTATAATCGGTACAACGTCTGTCAGTTCATCACCGTTCATATCATAACATTTAACTGTCGCTGTATAACTGTTTCCGTCATATATAATATTCTTGGGAGCAGTTACATTAATCTTGATAGATCTCGCTCTTATATTAATCTTAAATGTAACATCTCTGTATGTACCGTCTACATTACTTATACGGATATTCATATTAGCATAATATCCGGCACTTGTCGGAGTACCCGTTATTGAACCGTCCTCGTTGACAGTAAGACCTGTTGGTTTAAAACCCGATATAAATTCAAAACTATATCCGTCATTGCTTCCGCCGCTCATTGTTATTTGTGCTGAGTACGGCTTATATGCCTCACCCATAGGAAGCGACGTTGTATCTACACTAAAGTCAGCTGCATGAGCACATACACCTGCCATAAGCATTGCTATCATTATAATCAAAAATGCAGATATTTTTTTCATTTATTACACCTCTTTTCCGTTAAATCAATTACACAGCTTATTATTTTAATTGTTATTGCATTTCCGAAAGCATTGTCCAAAGATACGGACAATGCCATTGGAAATGCAATAACACAGGGCGATAACCGCCCTGTGTCATTACATTGCTTTATTTATCGCATTTATTATAATTCGATATTTATTAAGCAGCAGGAGTTGCTTCAGGAGCTGTTGTCTTTTCAGGAGCAACAGTTGCTTCAGGAGTTACTGTTGTTTCAGGAGCAACAGTTTCTTCGGGAGCTGCTGTTTCTTCCGGTTTTACTGTAGGAACTACTGCATTTGCGCCAACCTTTCTTTCATTTACTGCAAGAAGAATGTCTGCCTCTGCCCAGTGACCTGCAATGTCATTAGGAGTAAATGTTACGATTGGTGTTGATTCTACAAGAACTCTGTTGATAATTGCAACAGCTTCAGCTCTTGTTAGCGGTGAATATGGACCAAATGTACCGTCTTCATAACCTGAAACGATGTTCTTGTCAGCTAAAGTTTCAATGTAATCCTTAGCCCAATCATTTTCAGTTACATCTGTGAAGATGTTATTGTATGAAATCAAATCATATCTTTGAGCTCTTGCGATAACTGCACTGATTTCGCCTCTTGTGATTGTATCCATAGGTCTGAATGTACCGTCTTCATAACCGCTTAATACATCCTTATCTTCAAGATAACCAATGTACTTGTTGAACCAAGCGTCTGAATCAACGTCAGGGAATGATGCTTGATACATACCGTCAGGTAGATCGTCACCATAGCTTAGTCTTGCAATCATAGCTGCAAGTTCGCCTCTTGTGATGTTGTTATTTGGTAGGAATGAACCGTCATCATAACCTGAAGCGTATGGCTTTGTATATTCTGTGTTGATTACAGGTGCTTCTGTCGGCTTAACTGTTGGTACAGGTGTTGGTGTTGCTGTAGCTTCTTTAACAGTTACAGGAATATTCTTAACTACGCCGTTAACCTTAACCTTAACAGTTGCTGTACCCTTACCAACCAATGTGATGTTACCGTTTTCGTCAACAGTTGCTACATCTTCATTTGATGATGTCCATGTTGGTTTAGCTGTTGAGCCTGTTACAGTAGCTGTAACTTTAATCTTATCACCTACAACACCGGAAACAGTATCCTTATCAAGTTTAATTGATACGCTGCGTCCGCCGCCGCCGCCACCGCCGCCGGCTGTTTGAGACATATAAAGTGTAGTTTCTGTTGAAAGTGTGAATGGATATGTAATAGCTGTCTTACCTGCAAGATCTGTGAAGTATGCCTTGAACTTGCTTGGCTTAGCTGTAAGAATCTTTGTATTAATATCGTTATCACTTGTTGCTGATGTCTCGTTTGTATAGATTTCAGCAAGTGGGCTTGTTGAAGTATTTACTTTGTAAACTACAAGGTGGTTCTTGTATGTTGTAGCGTCTGCTGTTGATGCAGGAGATGCTGCAAGTGTTTCTGTAGCCTTATATCTTGCAGAAACAGTATATGCCTTACCATTTTCAAGACCTGTAAATGTTGTTCCTGTCTGCCAATCTGTTCCGTTAATTGAATATTCAATATTATCACCCAAAGGACCTGCTACAACAATGTTGTTTGTCTTTTGGTTAACACTTACTGTTGGAGCTACAGGAGCCACTTGTGTACCTTGAGTAATCTTACCTGTTCCTTCAACTGTCGTATTTGCATCTATTTCTGTTTTACCGTCATCTTTAACCAATACATAGTTGCCTGATACATCTTCTTCACCTTCTCCGACCTTAGCGAACTTAAAGTCTGAGAATGTTACCTTTTGAGCGTCACCAACTTGTTCAGGTGTAGCAAATTCAGCTTTAAATGTTAGCTTAACCTTATCAGCATCAGTAGCTACAATAGCATCTGTTGGTAATGTTGCTGATGCATTTACATTATTATCACCATATGCTTTTGATGCCTCAAATGTGATGTCTGAAAGTTTGATTGGTTTTTTCTTTGCTGTTAGAGTAATTGTCTTAGTCTTTGTTACTGAGCCTTCTGTGTATGATACTGTTATTGTTGTATCTCCATAAGGAAGCTTTGCAGTCTTATCAAATTCGTTACCGTCTTTATCCAATAGCTTGTAGTTTGTAACATGAGCCTTTGTTGCTGAAGCACCTGTACCATATACTGCATTAACTACCAAACCGCCAAAGTCAGGTGTCAACTCAGGATATGTGTATGTTACCTTTGTAGGACCTGAAATTTCGATATCTGACATAGCGTCTTGAGTTACGCTACCCTTAACATTTACTGTTGCAGGAGTGAATGAATAGTTAGCTGCATCTGTACCTGTAAGAGCCTTTTCTGTAACTGTTACATCAGGAGTACCCGGTGTCTTTACATCATTAGCTGCATATTTATATGTAAATGGAAGTGTTACGTTATCTCCTTCAACTATAGATGAATTATCCTTAGTTAGTACCAATGAGCTATCAGCAGTTACATCAGCTGTAGCATTAGGGTTAGCCTTAACTGCAGGAACTTTTATAGCATCAGCATTAACTGTAAGAGTCTTTGCTGTAATTGTTGCAGCTGTCTTAAGTGTGCCGTCAGCATTAATCTTATCTGTATCCGGTGCAAATGTGTACTTACCGTTTGTTTCCGGTAGTGTAGTTGTTAGTTTAATCTTCTTATCTGTGCCTACATTTTTATCTGTATATGCAAATGTACCTGTAACTGTGTATGAGTCAGTACCTACAAATGCTGTAGCTGAATCCTTAATTGAAATTGTAGGTAGTGTTTGATCTGCAGGAATAGTTAATCCGCCATCATATACCTTTGTAATTGTTGCGTCTGATACTGTGTAGTAAACTGTCTTTGCAGCTACAGTAATCTTAGCTGATGAAGTAAGTGTTTTACCGTCATAGATAAAGTCAACTGTCTTATCTTTCATATCAAGTGTGATAACAGTGTCAGCATTAACTACTGTTTCACCGATTTTAACTGTAATACCGGCTGCTGCCAAATCAGCATATGAGATTTTGCCTGTTGAGTTATCATCATATGTAACATTCAACTTAAGGTCATCTGTCTTAAGCTTATCGCCATATGTATAAGCTGTCTTTCCACCGCTAATTGTTGCACTCTTAATCTTCTTTGCACCAAGTGTAGCAACTGAAACTACAGATTGTGTATTGCTACCTGCATTTGTGTAAACAACGTAAACCTTGTGATTACCATCAAGCATAGCTTCTGTAATCTTTGTGCTTGCTGTTACAGCTGTTGCTGTCTTAGCTTCTGTTTCGCTTGTTGCAATTACAACTTTGTAATTGTTGTCAAAGTTATCATATGCTACATCAGCACCTGTTGTTTCTGATGCTTTCTTAGCTTTTACAACGATACCTGTTGGATCGAAGTTATCATCTTTGTTGTATGATGTCTTAGCAGCATTGTTTGTTGATGCTGAAATTGTAATATCATCATAATTTGATGTTACTTTAAATGGTGCACTCTTAACTGTTGTATCAGACTTAAGTGCTACTACAAAGTAGTTGTCGCCGTGAGCATATTTGTCAGCAGCTGTTACCTGAGCATTAACGGTACCAGCAGCATTAGATTTGTAAATTGCCAAGCCATTACTGACATTTTCATAGTTTGTGAATTTAAGATCAGTAGCTGTGTCTTTATTATTCTTTTTTACATTAACTGTTAAATTATTAAAATTAATATTTGTATCATCATAAATGTTAGTTGGTATTGTATTGTTGTTTACTGTGATTTCTGTAATTGTTACAGGTTTTACAACATATTTACCAATCTCAACAATTTTACCTTTATATTCTGCATACAAGACCTTATTGTCTATATCTTTTATTTCTGCTTGAGATGCTGGAACTGCAGTTAATCCAGTTGTACTTGTTGCGCCTGTTGCTCCGTAGTAGAACTTAACATTTGCCATATCTGTAGCTGTAAGATCTTTATCACTATTATCGCCATAGTGACCTGTAAGTTGTAAACCTGTTGTGTTAAGTGCACTTCCAACAAATTGATTTGGTATTGTATATGGTGCATTTTTAACTTTAATACTTTCTAAGCTTGCTCCAGCAATATTAGCATAAATATTGATAGCAGAAGTATCTAAATCAAATAACGTTCTTATATCAAGGTAATCATCATCATCACTTGGTTCAAATGAACCAGCATTACCATATTCACCAAAACTAATATTGTAGTCAGTGTCATCAAAACTCAATACATTTGGAACATTTACTGTTGGTGCATCTTTTGCCAATTTAAACTTTATCATACCAATATACTGATCATCAGATCCGTTATATCTAACTGCCTTTGGCTTTATACTAATGTTGACACTATTTGGCGTTATATCAGAAGCATCGTCATTCAACAAATACTTTGTTGTTGCTTTATTAGCAAAAATAGCAGAAGTATTCTTTGCACCTATCAAGTATGCAAATCTACTGTATGAGTCACTCAAATAAGTATCTGCGGGTTTAATATACTCTGAGTTGAAGTTTAGCTTTACAAACATACTATTAAGTCCACCCTCGTCACCAACTGCAGCCTTAATATTTGTTATACCGGAAAGCTTAATTCCAACAAAAAACTCACTATCTTTTGTAGTATCTTCAAGAGCTGTCATTTTTTCCACAAGAGGTGTTGTGGAACCAGTTTGATTCTCTGCATTGTCATCATCAAAGCCTTCTTTATACTTAAATAATTCACAAGAAATTTTGGCTTTTGATGTCCCATCTACCAATCGATCATCCCCTGCTGCAAAGACATTGGGCATAATGCTCAACATCATTGAAACAGAAAGGAAAATCGACAAAACTTTTTTTAATTTCATCTTTTTTCTCTCCTTTTAATTTGTATTTGTTTGTGTATTTGGTAACTCACTGTACCATTCCTCTATAGGATTGTTATTAACCTTTTTATCAGCTGCTGACAAGCCCTTGTATTTATTCATATATTGATAAATAGGATTAACATCCTGTAGATTTACTGAACTTGTAGGATTTAAGTCAAGGCATCTGTATAAATATATCTGTCTTGCTGTTCCTGTAATAACATTACTATTACCTGTTGTGTTGAAGTACATATCCGGTTTATTAAAGAATTGATAAATTGGGTTTGCATCCTGTAAGTTAACAGAGTTAGAGAAGTTTGTATCGCCTCGAGATTGCAAAACAATCACATATCTATTAACCGTTATCGTTTTACCTGTTGGTTCATCAACGAACGAATATGTCATTGTGTATTTATCAGGTCTAATTAATGCGTCTTCAAAAACATTTGCTTTAAATGGTCTTGTTAGTTCCGTAATCAAATAATTTGAAGGCTGATCCACTATTTCAATATTTTGTTCTTTATAGTTACCATCATATATACCATTAATGCTCAAATTTTTAGTCATTCTCTGAACGGTTATCTTTCTGGTAACATTTGTTACTTGATTTCCTGCTGAATCTGTAGCAGTAAATCCAGGGTCTACAAAATACTTACCATTATAAACGAATATCGCATAATCATTTCTATCCATATTTATGTCAGGATTATTTAAGGCTACTAACTGTTCAGGTGTCATTGATGCGATACTCTTTGCTTCTACCCATGCTCTATATGAATAGGTATTAATATTAGTCGAAAGACCTGCTGTTGTTCCTGTTCCTGATTTTAATTTACTTTGAACCGCAGTCGGAATATACGGAGCTTTATAAATATTTTTTTCATTAAATGCTGATTTTGCTGCAGTTTTATCAGTAATTGCTGAATCCTTCATAATTTCACCATATGGTGAGTTACCATAGTTCAAAGTAATCTTAGCTTCAACAAGTTGTTGAACATGGAATGTATATGTCAATGTAGGTGCATCATTATCTGTACCTGCTTTTGTTGTAATAGTGATAGTATTTTCTGTTTGTCCCTTATTTGTAAGAGGAGCCTTAATTGTGTATGTACCGTCACCATTCTTTGTAGGTGTAAGAGTTGTACCGTCTGATGCTGTTATTGTTGTAGTATCAGGATTTGTAAGTGTTACATTAAACTGAATGCTATCAGCATCAACATCCGGAACTCTTACATAATAATCCTTAATTGCAGGAGTTTCCGCATTATCAAATGCTACATCATTCTTATACTGGCTATCTTTAAACGGTAATGCAGTTGAATCAACTGTTGAACCCTTGACAGAATTAGCTTTTATTTCTTTAATCGAAGGGTCATTTGCAAGTACTTCATAAACAATGTTTCCGCCAACTTTGGCATCTGTATATTCAGCATAGCCTGTTGTCTTACCATCATAAAGTAATACCGCTTCTGTTGTTGTTGACTTAACCGAATCAATAACATAGTTTGAATTAGCTTTTAATTCAACAGCAACTACATACTTACCAACCTTTGTAATGTCAGTAACTTCACTTAATTCACTCTTCTGAATATTTCCGTCAGGAGTAGCACCTGCGTCGGTCCATGTGTAATACTTAATGTCATATTCGCTTTTTCCGACTGTATTGCCTGTAGCATCAACTACAGTGATAACAGGGTCCTTACGAGATGAACCTGCTTTTTGTTTTTGAGTATCAGGATCTACATTTACTGTAAGTTTTGCTGATGTTACTTCAAATGTTGAATCCTGTACACCGATTTTATAACCGTTTGCATAAGTTCCGGCATTATCAATAGAAATTGCTATTGTATAAACACCGACATTTTGAATTGTTGTTGCAGCATTATTCTTATCTGTTACAGTTGCAGTAAAGCCTGCCGGAAGCGTTGCATCTTTTGCAATATCGCTGTCCGCTACTTTTGTATATGTAGTTTTGCTTGCATCATCATATTTAATTTGATAAATATTGTACTTAGGCGAAATAACTTGTCCTGTATATTCAGCATTTGCATTTACAAGCTCAACCTTCAAATACTTAAACCATGTTGCATAATAAGTTTTATCAGCGTCTATTTTTGTATCCTTATCAAACTTAGTACCGGTACCGTCAAACGCTGTCTTCCAGCCGTCAAATTCAAATGTACCGTTTGTTGGTTCTGTTATATCGTATCCGATTGAATCACCTTTGTATAGAGTAACTACACGAGGAGATGTGTCATTACCCTTAAGATCCAAGTTCTTGTTAAATGTAACATTAACTTTGTCAGATGTCGGAACTGAAGGATCTATATCCCATTGTGCATACAATGTTGTTTCATATGCAGTATTTGTACCTGCAATTTCCTTTAGTGCATCCTTAAGTGTCGCTTGGTCTATTTTTGTTGTCGAATCAACAGTTACACCGCTGCCATCAGCTTTTGTGTTCCAACCTTTGAATACATAATGTGTTCTTGTTGGTTGATTTGGCATCATATCGCCAAGTGCATCACCAAGATATGGATATACATACTTTGGATTTGCATCTGTCACTGCTGCATTTGTTTTGTTTCCTGTAACATTACTGTCAAATGTAACCTTTACACCATTGTTCTTAGGAATATCATCCGGAATAACATTTTCTCCCGGATTTACATTTGCAGCTGCCCAATATGCGTATAATGTTACTGTTGTAGGAGCTGATGCCTCACTGCCTTGTGCCGCAAGAGAAACATCATTCAATGTAGGATATTTTGCTGAAGTAACAAAATTACCTGATCCGTTAGGTTTAGTATTCCATCCTATAAATACATAATTTGTTTTTGTAGGATTCTGTGCAGGATCTGTATAGTTTGCTGTAGGCGCACCCACAACGTCATTATATGTACCTACACCACCATTTACATCATATCTGATTGTAATATCCGACAGCCATTTTGCATAGTAATCAGTATTACTGTTTATTGGCTTTGTCTTGTCAAATGCCGTAGTTGTCATTGACAACGAACCGCCTGTTACTGTACCTCTATACCAGTTATCAAACGTATAACCTTTGTTGGTCGGTGCTGTTACATCATAGCCAAGAGAGTCACCCTTGAAAATTGTTACTGTCTTAACGTTTGTACCACCGTTGCCGTCTTTGTTATCATTAAATGTTATTGTTACTTTATCATTAGCATCAACATTATCAGCAATATCCCACTGTGCATATACAACCAAGTTGTATTTGCTTCCATTAGCTGTTACACCGTCAAGTGTTGTTGTTATTGCTGTTGCATCTGTAAATGTTGTACCTGAGCCATCTGCTTTTGTATTCCATCCTACAAACTTATAATTTGTTCTTGTAGGAGCTTCCGGCATCAATGTACCAAGAGCATCTCCAAGATGCGGATACACATACTTCGGATTTGCATCCGTTACTGTTGATGAAGCACTTCCTGATGCATTACTGTCAAATGTAACTTTTACACCATTATCATTAGGTGTTTCATTACCCGGTAATTTACCCGGTGTTACAGGAGCATCTGCCCAGTATGCATACAATTCTACCGGATTTGTTCCACCGGCAGCTGTTGAAACATCATTTAATGTAGCGTAATCAGCTGCAGTAATGAATTTACCTGAACCGTTTGCCTTTGTATTCCATCCTACAAATGTATAATTTGCTCTTGTAGGGTCTGAAGGTGCTGTATAAGATTTTGAAGGTGCACCTTTGTCTGTAGCAAATGGTGTTGCCGGAGTTGTTCCGTCGTTAATGTTAAAGTTTACAGTAATATCAGATTTATATGTTGCCTTTACCGTTATATCTGAATTTACTGTTGTTGTCTTATCAAAATCTGAATTATCGGCTGTATTTACCCACTTATCAAAACTATAATTTGTTTTCACCGGTGTTGTTGGCATTGCATCGCCAATCGAATCACCTTTACCGACAGTTATAGTTGTCGGAGCAGTAGGTGATGTTGCACCGTCATAATCAAATGTTACAGTTACTTGGTCTCTGCCTGAATATGTCCAATGTGCATATGCTTTTTTATTTTCATTTAATTCAAATGGTGCATTAAATTTATCAGCATTTGACTGTGATAAACCTTCATACCAACCTTCAAATGTGTATTTGTCGCCTGTTGCTGAAGTTTTTGTTGGATCAGCCGGCATTTGATATGCGTAAATAGTGTCTCCCTTTACAACCGTAATTGATGCAGGCGAAACTGCTCCATCGCATCCTGTAGAATCAAATGTCAATGTTACTTGATTATTTTTATCTGTTGGTTCCCACATTGCATAGTAATCAGCGTCCGCTGAAACTGTCAATGCTTTTAAGTCATCATTTGTATATGATGTACCTGAACCATTAGCCTTTGTGTTCCAACCTGCAAATGTATAATTTGCTCTTGTAAATGTTGGAATATCGCTATCTGTTAGGCTTGCATCTTTGTCAACTGTCTTTTGAGTTGTCTTATCTGTTGGACCGTTGTTTTCATGGAATGTAACTGTTAAGCTCTGTGTCCATTGAGCATATACATCGCTGATTGCTGAAACGTCAGTTGCAGATGAAGTATTTGTACCATCATCAAATACGATTTCATCGCCACCGTTTGCTTGTGTAAACCAGCCCTTAAATGTATATCCTGCCGGTGTTTCAAAATCAGATCCCGAACTACCAACTGTTGGTTTTTGTGATTCAGCAATCGTAGCACCTGCTTTCGGTGATACTGTAACATCCTTGGTTGTCTGTGTACCTGATGGATAGTTACTGTTGAATGTAACCGTGTGACCATTAACATATGTGGCATAAACTTTTGTATCTGCTGTTATCTTTGTTGCTGTCGTAAATTCTGTTGCTATTCCTGTATCGCTCGGAATATAGTACCATTTATCAATAAACTTTCCTGAAGGCACTGAAAAATCTGCAGATGTAGGAAGTGATGCTCCTGAAATAGAGCTTAGGCTACTATCTTCAGCAACTTTTGTATCTTTATTTACTATATGAGTACCATATGTTTTTGTTGTTTCATCATAGCTGTCATAATATGATACTGTATATGTTGCCGGTGCAACATTTACTGAAGATGTATCAATATTAAACAATGGTCTGATATCAATACTATCATCATCTTCGCTGTATTCGTAAGAAGCTGATGAACCATTTGAACCAAAACCTATATTAAAGTCAGTATTATCACTCTCATGTTCTATAATTTTTGTGCCATCAGGTATTTCACTACCATCCTTAAGGAATTTAAAGTAAAATAAAGCAACATATGCATCACTATCACCGGTATAAGATGGTGTTCTACTTTTCAAGGCATAGGTAATTACATTAGCATTTATATTACCCTCTCCAACACCATAACCCATGGTAGAGCTATATATCGATTCCTGATTTTTTTTGCCTCCCAATCTATTTGGCATATCGGCAGAATAATTATTTTCTTCACCATCAACTAAAGCTATATATTCAGAATTAAAATGAAATGGTATACTCATATTAAAAATACCATCTGCACCAGCCCTAATACTTTTTAAATTAGATATTCTTATACCTAATACAAAAACATCTCCCTGATGTATATCAGCTCTATCAGGCGTGCTAACCTTTTCTGCCACTATCGATTTATGATTAGCAGCATATATCTCATCTGCATCCGTATATGATCCACCATTTCCTGCCAAATCATAATCAGATTTAAAATTCATATAATCATAGATTATATCTGCTTTTGTAGAACCATCTGTAAGACGTCCATCGTCCGCAAATGCTGTGATAGCATTCAAAGGAAAAATGCTAACTAACATTGACAGCACAATCATAAGTGCCATTATTTTTTTACTCTTCATCTTTTTTCTCCTTTCTTTTCCTTTGTCATATTGAATCCGGCAACTCAACATACCATTCCTCAAGCGGATTATTGCTATTTGCTTTATCTGTACTTGATAAACCTTTATACTTATTTGTATATTGATATACCGGATTTGTATCCTGCAAATTAATCGAATTTGTAGGTTTTAAATCTAAGCATCTATATATATATACCAACCGAGCAGTACCAGTTATAACGTGATCTGTTCCCTCAGTTTTAAAATATGTATTAGCATTATTAAAATATTGATACATTGGATTTACATCCTGCAAATTAATTGACCCCGAAAAATTTGCATCTCCTCTCGGCTGTAAAACAACCACATATCTTGCAGTCTCTACCTTTTCATGTGTATTGTCATCTTCAAATGAGTATATCATCTTATATATATCAGGTCGTATAAACGCACTGTCAATATCACCTTTTACATATGGTTTTGTTATTTCTGTAAACAAATATTTTGACGGTTGATCTAAAATGTCAATATTTTTTTCTACATAGTTACCATCATATAAACCATTGATACTCAAACCCTTATTCATTCGTTGCACAGTTATTCTACGATCTAATTTATCCACTGTTTTACCTAATGAATCCTCGGCTACAAAGCCCGGATCAACAAAATATTTTCCATTATAAACAAATATTGCAGTTTCATTTTTATCCATATTGATATCTGGATTTTCCAAATCCTCAAGCTGTTGAGCTGTCGCTGTTTTTAAACTTGCAACATCAACCCATGCTCTATACGAATATGCATCTATATTAGTTCTCAAAGTAGTGCTATTTCCTGTTGAGGATTTTATTTTAACAGCAGCATCTGTTGGTATATATGGGGCTTTATAAATATTCTTTTCATCAAATGCATCTTTTGCCTTTTGTTTATCAGAATCAGCAATATTAGAAGCCTTCATGATTTCGCCATATGGCGAATTACCGTAATTTAATGTAATCTTCGGTTTCAGCAATCTACGGATATATACCGTATATGTTGTACCTCCGGCTGTAATTGTAACAGTATTATTATATCCGTCGTTTACAGTCTTGTCCAATTCAGCAAGATCAAATAAATCTGACGAATACTTTTTAGCGTCTGATGCTGTCACATTGACGCTTGCCGAATTAACAGTTACAGTCGGTTTTTCGGATGAACTTACGTCCATTCTGATTTGTTCCGTTTCATTAGGAACACTTACATAATACGTTTTAGTTTCCGCTTTAAACTTATCTTCTTGTAAAGTCTTGTCCGATGATAAATAATAAGTTGTATCCGGTGACGGAGTCGCTCCCGGATCTGACGGAGTTTCTCCCGGTTTTACCGCAACTATATTATCTATTGCATCATTTGTTCCAAACAGACTTATATCGCCACTGAAATCAAATAAATTTTTAAGGTTAGTATCATCCGGAGCCGGATGTGTCGTAGCAAACCATGATGCATAAGGATTTGTACCGTCACTACCGGAACCGATAGCAAACGTATCTCCTCCTCGAACCATACTCAATACAGTAGGATTCTGGTCTGCCGCAGTTTCATCGGGAGCACTCAAAAGAACGAAAGGCAATTTCAACAAATACTGCTTTGAATTACTTGCCAAGTCTTTAAATCTTAACAGCGAGTTCCCTTTAAATACCACACCCACATAGCACATTTTCCAGCCGTCTAAAGCACGTTGATTAGCTTCTGTGCTGTTTTCTCTATCACTTAACGCAGTATCTATATCGCATTCACGAACAGATGTAATCTCATATTGTGTATCATCCCACCAAGCACTGCTGTCGCCTGTTGAACTCAGGTTTCCCTTTACCAACTCATCATTCCAGCTTTGTTCCGCAGTTGAAGATGCAGTTGTTTTATCCCAATACGGCTTTACGTAATTCGGATTATATTCAAACGCTACATCTAACGAATAAACACCGTCAGTAAACAACGGTAAATCGTTTACATTTTCAACGCCGATACCTACCCAAAATTCAAGCGGATTGGTTAAGTTTACATCATCTTTACTAAATCCTGCTTTACCGGGACTTGCATCATTCGGTGTAGAGCCTCTGCCCATAAAATCTACAGACAAAGTTCTGTTTGTTGCCTGTGTTTCTATATTTTCGTATTCATCCGCAGTAGCAGGAATACTAATCATACATACAGCACACATAGATAGTGACGTAAATCCTGACACTAACCTTTTTAGAATCTTATTCATTACGCACCACCTCCATCATTAGTATAGAACTGAATTATTTTTTTAGCACGTATATTATTTGCATCTATCAAATTCACTGCTCTATCTTTATTTACATCGCAGATACGATATCTATTTAGCAATCCGCCAACATCATAACCTGTAACATTTGTGTTGTTCGCTAAATCTGTGCTGAATCTGTTTCTTATTCTTGAAACATCTTTTGTATCTGCTTGTTTATCATTATTGACATCTCCAAGAGTATTAAGCAAGATTAACGGTCTTTTAATTGAAACGATTGAACCGTCAAAATCTGCAAATGAATAAATAAGTTCATATTTATCAGGTCGGATTCGTTCCGCATTTAATTCGGATATTGTACCGCTCGACGGCAGATTGATTGTCTGTGCATTGACAGATGAATAATCCGTAGAACCGCCATCTTGATATGCCGCATTTGTTTCCGTTAAAACATTAACCGTTATCTTTTTGGTGACATCGGTTACCGCTCCGCCAATCGAATTAATAACGCTTTCATATCCAGGGTCCGCAAAAGTTCCCGAATTCAAAACAAACAATGCTGTATCATCCAAATCATAATTCACACCCGACGTCCAAGCTTCACCGCAATAATTTACACCCACTGTTGCACCTGCCGGCGTATATCCTGCAGTAAATGTATAATCATTTTTATCAAATTCATTTTTAGCCGTCGCCTTATCCGTTATTGCTGTATCACGCATAATCAAGCCATACGGCGAGTTACCATAATTAAATTTCATCAATTTGGACTCTTCTATTTTTCTGTAAACGTGAATCTTATACGACCTTGTAACTTCGCCTTCATCAGGATCGTCATTAGGATCATCATATGTCATCGTCAATGTAAGCAGGTTATCAACAGGGCTGACGTCAAGCTCTATATCCTCTGACTTATAATAATTATCCGTTGCGTCCTCCGTTGGCGTGGTCAATGTATCAGTTACAGAATTATGTTCACGCGAAAGAGACAGCGTCGCATTTTTTGCTTCATCTCTAAGTTTGAACCAAAGCTTTACTTTGTCAACACTATTTGGCACTGCAACATAATACTCACGTTTTACAGGGTCAAACTTTACAATTTTCCAATTCTGATCATGCAAATCCTGATCATTGTCATTTGTATCTTTAACCATAAGTTCTGTCGCTCTGAGTTTCGCTCCAAGCGACTCTTTAAAGTGAGCCGTTATTTTAACATTTTCTGCCGGCATTTCAAATGTCGTATTAGACAATGTGCTGTCTGCGAATATCACATTACCAGTTTCACATGTCCATCCGGTGAAAACGCAATCTTCTTCGGGAGTTGCTGTTATTGAAACAGCTTCACCTTCACTTGCAGTATATAATCCCGAGTCCGTTTCTGCTTTACCATATTTTATATTATCAGAAACAAGCTCTATTTTATATGTAGGAGCTTCTGTAACTTCAAAAACGATTTTAAACGTTTGAAGGACTCCCTCATTTGATATAACAGAAACTGTACATTCATAAGTTCCTACATCAAGACCTATATTAGTTGTTATATCAAAGTCTACACTTTCACCTTTTTGTAAAATTTGAGGCAACTTTTTGCTGATAGTAAATGCTTCTTTATTCCCATCTTTACTCAAAGAAATAGCGGCTGTCAAGCCGTATATATCGGTTGAGCCTATATTTTTAACAGTAAATGAATTTGTTTGCAAATCGTTATAATCATACCCAACTTGTTTTTTGTCATATGTAAAATCGGGTATTACATAAATTTCATCTCTATCATCACCGTTGACAACCAAATACTTAATCTCAACTGTGTTATTATTCTCATTTACAACATTTCCGTAGTTTGTATATGACGTTGTTGAAAGCGTACCTCTTACAGTTACAACACTGCCAACCAATGTAGGGTCTCCGTCAATAACATCCCACGAATCAACTGTAAAGGTCGAAAGCTTACCTATTTCCGTACCGTCGTATCCATCATATGTTGTTCCAACAAAATCAGAAAGTACAGGAAGCGTTACAGTTGTCGGCAAACTCACACCCGCTTTGATAGGAAACATTGCCGATTGCAAATCCGAATAATCAAAAGTATAGCTGTCTAAATAAATATTTTTTCTCGGATTTGTACTGAATTCAGTATATGGGCCCGGATTTTTTCCCGGTTCCGTTGATGATATTTCAAACTTACCGGCTTTACTTCCAAGGTTTATAATCTGTGCAAGTTTCTTTTCAGAGTCTATTGCAATATCAGCCTTTACAGTAATTGTTGCCGTTCCGTCACCATTTACAACAGCATTATAACCCGACATTGAAGAATCAATAAGTTCTCCGCCCGGCATTCTCACATCAAATGTTGTACCTGCAGGAATTGTGTTCCCATCTTTATTTTTAACTGTTATTGTCAAAGTACCGTCATCAGCCGTGACAGCACTTACAACCTCCAACTCTTTTGGAAGCTCACTCTCGTTATCAACAACATTTCTTATAAAGTTGACATCAGAGCTGTCCTTTACTGTAAGCCACGGATAATTAATCGATATTTTGTTTATATCCGCAATGTGTCCCAAAATTGTATATTTACCTACCACTTTGTTTTTGATATCGTCAGGTATATCAAGCAGCTGCGATGTTTCAGTGCTAAGCTGGTACCATCCGATATTAAACTCCGGTACTCCGCCGTTTGGAATATATTTATCAAGTATCGGTTTTGCTTTTGGTGCAAGTTTCAAATCGTCTATTGTTGCAGGATAATCCGCCGCACCGGTCCAATACGTCAAATTCTCATTTTCTGCCGTGAAACCAATCAAATTAATCGGCGTCACATGTATTGTAACGGTTATATCAAAATCATCATTGTATTTTTGAACAACCGTATAGTCACCTTCTTTTGGATTCCACGAAATCGAGCTTAGATTGCTTGTCGTCTTATCCCACTTAAACACTGCCGGTCTTTCGGAACCGTCTGCATATTGGAGTGATATAATCGACATTTTATCATTTATGAAATCAAGTAAATCATTTGTTGTACCATTCTTATAGATGTCATAAGAAGTAACTGTAAGCTCCTCATTCAGTGCCTTAACATTTGAAAGTGCCGCTTCAATCTCAAAATTACACTCAACATTTTTATCGGCTCTTGAGTACCATTTGACATCTCCGTCACTGCTGTCGATATAACCTATATGAACACCGTCATCATCTGTAATAGTATCGTCCTGCACTGTAATCATTGTCGAAAACGGTACAATTTTAATAACATCCTTAAGTTCGCTTTTTGAAAGCTTTGCAAACTTTGCAGGGTCTTTTATATAAAAGCTCAATCGTCCGAGTTTTAAATTTTTACCGTTTGCAAGGATAAGATGTTCGTCACGACCTTTTACCGCAGTTATGTATTTAGAAGTTGTACCTTCTTGCGGTAAGAAGTTCATTATTGCTCTGCCGTTGTCGGCATCTGCAACACCAATAATCGGCATACTTACACCAATCATAGACGGTAATTTAAAGTCGCCAAAGCTTCCGATTGGAAAATCATCAGTATTTTGTTCAAAATAATCATGAGCAATATCATATGAATATCCGACGCTTCCCGAAGAAGTTGTAGGGTTTTTAATCGGTGTATTCGTCGCCACATCCGAAAGCTCTATGTAATTTTTATCATATTCAATACAATAAGATATTGCAGTTGAATCAATATTTTTCAGAGATATATCAACGAAGCCTTGAGTTGTTGAACCGTTAGCCACCATTTTTATGCCACTGAATGATATAGCTGCATTTGGGTAAGATGTTGCAGCCCAAACAATAACAGATACAAAAACAACCACAATAAGTGCACTTATTGTGATTTTCTTTTTCCCAATATGCATGCTCTCCCCCCCTGCTACAATTATCCCTATTATGAATAATTCTATACTTTAATTGTACACCAACTTATACCAAAAGTCAACATTTCTATTCAAGAAAAACACCGTTTATTCTTTACAGTTCATTATCGTATATTGTGTGAATGTTACAATTATTACTGTTTAATAAAATTACATAAAATGTATAAAACAAAAAAGAATCGACAGAATTAAATCTGTCGATTTGAAGCGAACCCCAAAATTTAGACAAAATTAAATATTAACTTGCTTGTGAATG
>ERZ773173.941-NODE-941-length-29822-cov-4.832298_pt1 | contig 29822 bp, 34 predicted proteins | sample MGYA00580535_ERZ773173 | MGnify/ENA primary metagenome ERZ773173 (study PRJEB29015, sample SAMEA2737856) | human gut metagenome | biome: human gut; feature: human-associated habitat; material: faeces | place: China | collected 2012 ...
GTTACTACGACTGGGCAGTTACAAGCCCATGGCCTTTTGGCCGTGGATTGTTGACGTCTGGTCCTCCTTCCTTTCGATATTTGGTTCCGCTGTGAGCGGCATCACTAACGCATATCTCTCACGGGCGGACTTTTGTTCTTATATAACAACATCATACCATGCCGGTGGATGGTGAATCAAGGGGTATCTGTGCCAAAACCGCATACAAAAACCGCCTTTTTGTACGTACTGACCGCTGTTTGACCGCTATGGAGCCATCTTGCCCACAAAAAAGAGCAGTTTTGAGACGGTGATCCCAAAACTGCTCCATGCGGGCCGTATTTCGGATATTACGCCTTGCCCTTGGCGGCGAGGGCCGCCTTGGCGAAGTTGCAGGCGAACAGCAGTCCCGCCAGCAGGAGGGAGGTGCCCAGTCCGGAGTAGAAAAACGAGATGAACCGGTCCGGGGCCACGCCGCTGGACCGCAGCCAGATGCCGCCGGTCATCATCACCGCCATGATGATGAAGGACTTCACATCGAAGAACTTCAGGAAGAAGTGCAGCTCCTCCTCATAGGCGCTGATCCGGGCTGTGTGCTTGTTCACCAGCTGCCCGAAAATGAAGACCTGAAAAACGGTAAATACCAGCGCAGACAGCAGATAGTTGACAACCGTGCGGTAGGGAGGGTAGGCCAGCAGGCCGATGCGCAGAATGTTGAAGCCCGCCGCACTCCAGACCAGAGCGGCAATGAGCAGCAGGGTGTTCCGTCTGACTTTCACGGTTGGTTCTCCTTGTGTGATCGAGCGGCGGCCGTGGACGCTTTTCCGGGGCGTTCGCCCGCTACGGCAGTTTTTAGGCTGGTTATATCAGGCATCCCGCAGTTCAGCAATCGGAATTTGCTGGTATCCGCGGGATGCGATCGTATGTTGCCTGTTTGTGCGGATAAATCCCACCGGAGCGGGTCATTCCGCCTTCATAATGACCTTTAGCCGGTGGACGATCTGGCCGGTTTTCAGTTCCTCCAGATCAATGACGGCGATGCCCAGCTGAGCGGCCCGGTGGCGGGCGGCGGCGTTGCAGACCTCCGTGGTGACGATGGCCGCCTTGGCGCCCTTGCCGCCGAAGCGGTCCCGGAGGATGGCCAGCTCGTTCAGGGCCTCCGTCTTGATGTCGCAGGCCTTGCAGCTTAAAAACAGGGGGATCACGCCCCGGGCGGCCATGACGTCGATCTCGTTGGAGACGCTGCCGTGGCCCAGCACCTCGTCCCACCGCACCACGGCGCTGCTGATAATGTCATGGAAAATGGCGGAATCCACGCAGGCCTTGTAGGCATACAATTCCAGCGCGCTGCCCACGTCCCGCAGCCACGCCCGGGTATTCAGATCCCGGAACCGGAAGGACACCTGCTGGCCGGGGACGATCTCCAGCTCCTGAATAAAGCCGATACGGGCCAATTCACGCAGCGCGGCCTCGTTGGCGGTGTTGCGGGAGCCCCGCTCGCCCTTTACGGTGTAGCCGCCCACCACGGACAGGGGCGGGGTCTGGCCGTATTCCGAGGGGGAGATCCGCTGGATATAGGAGATGATGTTGGGCCAATCCCGGCGGAATTGGAGGAAACAGTCGAAAAACGGGTCGAAGTCCGAAAGGTATAGGGACAGGATCTGATTGTCCACCCGACCGGGCAGCAGCGTGCCGCCGGCCATGAGAAAGAAGTCCTCAATGGAATAGGTCAGGCCGCAGGGCAACTCGTCGGCAAAGGCCGCGCCGGAAATGTCGTAAAAACGGTTTTTCTTACGGGAGTAGGTGAAGGCAGGCACGCCCTCTTTCGCCGCGAACATTCCCGCCGCGAAGAGGGCCGCATCGCTGCCGCCGGTGACGTCGATGGCGCAGTCCGGGAACCGTTCCCCGATGGTGAACAGCTGGCGCAGGATGCGGTCCGCCTTGAACCGGCTGGTCTCCACGAAGATCAGTTCCGGCTCCCAGCCCCGCCGCCGGAAAAACGCGGCCAGGGTCTCCTGCCGGGTGCGGTTCTGGGCGATCTCACCGGGGCAGAGGTAGACGATGCGCCGGGGGCGGAACATATCCGGCGCCAGAATATTCTCGATGGCACGTTCGTCATACAGTTCGATCAGGGTGTTCATGTGCCGTCCGCCTTTCTTTGTTTTTCCCCATTATATTGCGTTCCGGCGGAGAACACAATAGACAACCCGCCCGGCTTGTCGGAAAAGGGATGCTGAATTCAGAAAAAAAACAGCACCGCCAAAGCGGTGCTGGATAAGGGCGAAGCAGGGGGGGTCACTCCTCCGTGCGTTCCGGCAGGGGGACCTCCGGCATCAGCTCCCGACTGACCACGGTGAGGATCTCCTCTAACTTGCCGCAGTCCTCCGGGGAGAAGCGGGCCATGATGCGGTCCATGACCTCCGACATATAGTTGGAGGAAATGTTGTAGTAATCGATATATTTCTGGGTGACTTCCAGATGAAATTCCCGGCGGTCCGAGGGAGACTGGACCTTGCGGATGTAGCCCTTTTTCACCAGACTGTTCACCTTGTAGGCTGCGTTGGGAGGGGAGATGCGCATGAAGGTGGCGAACTCGTTCACCGTAGGCCGCCCCAGCGCCATGATGCTCTCCATGCAGAAGGTCTCCACCGTGGTGAGACTGGCTTCCCGGTCCTGAAACCGGCGGAAGATCTCCTGATAAAAGTGCAGCTTGAATTTGGTGTATACTTCGTTAAAAGCCTGATGCAGCATGACGCTTCCCCTTCCCGCGGAACGAAAAAATCTAAGCTTAGTATACCAATCCTGACGGAAAAAGGCAAGTCGTCACCGGACGGCGGGGGACAGTTTTCCCATACAGGCCGCTGTGGGTGTTTTCAGCCTTTGTCCAGAACCCGCAGTCGGGGAAGAACATGATGTGGAACCACAAACTCGCGCTCCATATCGCTGACACCTCATGGGGTGAAATCCGCCGACAGCTTACCTGCAAAGCCGACTGGTATGGAAAGGAACTCGTCATCATTGACAGGTTCTTCCCGTCCAGTCAGACTTGCGGTTACTGTGGTTACCGCGACAAGGAGGTCAAAGACCTCAGTGTTCGGCTCTGAGAGTGCCCGGAATGCGGGGCGCTCCACGACCGCGACATCAATGCGGCACAGAATATTCTCAAAGAAGGGCTCAATAAGCGGACACCCGCTGCCTGATACAGCTCTCTCGTACACACGGTAGGGCGGGACCCGCCAGAACCTATCCGCTTGGGGAGACCATGTAAGACCCCGCTTGTGCAGGCTATGGCCGCTGAACCAAGAATCCCCTGACTCCAGTCATGGGGAGTGTCAAGGGGTAACTTCTCCCAACAGAATGCGGATGTAGTCCTGCCGGGCGTTGATGATACGGCCAACAGAAACAGTTTCCGTTTCAATACGGTAGAGGGCAATATAGCTTTCCACCACCAGCATCCGCAGATCGGTTTCATAGCCGGTCTTTGCTCCAATGGAAACACCCATTTTAGGGAATTGTTTGAGCTGGGCACAGCCATCGAGGATGGCTTTTGTGATCCGACTGGCAGCGGTGGGGTTGTGAAGCTCACTTTTGATATACCGTTTGATCTCCTGGAGGTCGCATAGCGACTCCGGCGTATATCTTAGCTTCATTCCGTTACCCCAAGGGTGCGGTAAGCATCTTCCTCAGAAACCCAGCCATCCTTTTCAGCGGATTTCCAGCCTTTTTCCGCTTCATCCAACAGGCGGCGCATGGCTTTCGCCTTCATATATTCCGCATTCTCAGGCGAAGCAAGAAACGGCAGGCCCTCCATGTTTAGGGATTGCTGAATGAAGATATTAACGGCATCGGTAAAGGAAAGGCCCTGGCGGGCGTAAATCTCCTCCACACGCTGTTTGACTTCTGGATTGATCCGCATTTGAAAGGTTGCGGTCTTAGGTGCAGATGTGACATTGATCGTGCTCATAGCATTCACCTCAATCTCAGTATATACCAAAAATCGGAAATGTCAATACAACGTCATTACAATTTGGGGCGAGGGGGACTTGGACAACAACTGGATCGTAGAAAATCTGACCAACGCCTTTGGCGTCTGGACCAGTAAAATGACGGAAATGTGGTCGCTGCTGACGGAATCGCCCCAGACCTTCAAGGGCGGTACCATCTGGCAGACCAGCCACATTTTTTCATCCATTAAAAAATTGCGTTGTTGAAGTTTTTACTTCCGCATACTAAAATGATGGTAAGCCCCTGCTCTTTTTTGAGAGCAATCAAACCTATAAAGACGCGTCAGCAACGTTTGCTCTTTTTATTAGCCCGATTCTGTGCTGTGGTAGATATACCACAAGAAATGCTTCGACCGGGATGAACACTGAACATAGAAAGCAGAGGTGCTGTATATGTCATACCCGAAGCCATTATCCGAGAAATCACTGAAACGGCTGTATACGCAGACGGGGTTATCAACGGAAGCATATGATTTTCTGCATTCCCTGTTTGCCGCCTGCGCAAATCTGTATGGCGCCATCTCCCTTCGGGATGTGTGGTCGGTTTATCGGGAGCTGAACAGCGCCGCGCCCCGTATTCGCCGACAGGACCTCATTGCTTTTTCCGCCATCGTCCGCCGGGAGGTACAGCCCTATCGGGTTTACGAAATCGAAGAACTGTACACAGAGGAGCCTCACAACGATCTGGATCGGCACATCGTATCGAAGGAACTGATTGGCACCGGTTATGGCAAGATGTTTTCCTTCTATGCGTTGATGGAAGGACTCGGCGATCATTCGTACTGTGTTCCTGACAATTTCCTCTCTTATGCGGCACCGTCCGCATCGGCAGTGGAAAAATCACTGGCGGATTTTATCGGAAATCTGGAATCTACCGCGACGGAATGTGCGCCAAGACAGCACAAAGCGTATCCCAACGAAAATCGCGGAAAAAAACTGGGGACGTTTTCGTTCCTCAATTTGAGCGAGCGGTTTGATCTGGAGTATTATAAAAAAGTCCCTGCCACATATTCCGCTCTGCTGGAAGAATACAGCGGTACAGAAGCGGAAAAAATCATGCGTCAGCATAGATGGGATGAAAATATTGGCCGTCTGCACACAACGGAAATCATTCAAAACCTGGAAAATGAACTGCATGAGGTAGGCGTCCGCCTGACGGAAAAGCAGCAAGATATGCTTATGCAGCTCATCGTGCAGTATCACAATGGAAGCCGCTTGTGGTGTCTGCGCGGTTGGAAGCCAAATGAACTGGCAGATATGCACGGCAATTCCGACGTTCCAAGCATCTCGTTCGGTCCGGGCTTGCAACAGGCTTTTGCTGACGGAATAATGGACAAGGGTGATCTCGTTCGCAAAATACAGGAGCTGGGATGGAAGGTGATGGAATGAGTGCCGCAGATAAAGTCAAGGAAGCGGACTGGAGACTTTTCAGATCCCGTCTCCCAATTTGGCAGGAAGCCTATATGGAGCGGCTGAACCGCGAATATATCGCTCTGCTCTCAGGGACCGGCTCCGCGTCCGAGAAGTTCTGGGAGCTGGAAAGACGCATGCGCGAGGACAAAAGGCGGGGCGGCGTGGTGATGCGCATGAGCCGCAGCAATATGGAACTGAACCTATTGAGCCTGCTGTCTGACGGCGTAATTTCCATCGCGGAGCTCGATGGGTTCAGCGAGGAACTGCGGGAAAAGCTGACCTTTGTGCTGCGGGATCATAGAGACTGGGACCATGGCGACAGTTGAGCAAGTGCTTGCCCGTCTGCAAAGATCCGCCTTCCGTGCAAAGTTCCATTTGAGCGAACAGGACAGGCAGTACATAGCGGACAAGGGTATGGAGACCATTCAGCGCCACGCTGCCGACTTCGTCAGAACGCGGCTTGCACCGGCAAGCATCCCCAATGACGGCAAGCAGACGCCGATGCGCGGGCATCCGGTGTTTATCGCCCAGCACGCCTGCGCCTGCTGCTGCCGCGGATGCCTGCATAAGTGGTATCATGTCCCGGTGGGACGGGAGCTGACGGAGAATGAGCAGAAGCGCATTGTGAAACTGCTGATGGCATGGATCACGCGGCAGCTTGACTGCAATACGAAGTGAGAAGAGGAGGCCGCGGGAATGTGTCCGTGCCGGTTGGAGCGGGTTTCCTGGCCTTTTGACGCTTCCGTTTCTGCTATGATCGCATACGATCTGATTTTCGGCGCTGCCGCGTTCGCCGGTCTGTGCGCTGGGGTTTCCGACCTTTTTTTCCACATCGAGCAGATCGATTCCGGCCTTCCCGCAAACAGGGGCCGTATTCTGAAGGATCTTGTCATGATCCTCGTTCCGGCGTTTTTCGTGGCTTTGCCGCTCATGCTTTTGTGATCTTCGCATATCATATATCCCGATTCGATCTTGCGGCCCCGGCTGTCCAACCCCCGCGTTTTCAAGGGGGGAGGATGCGGAAACGCGAAATGGAATTGGGAGTATCATATGGACAACACAATAAAGGAGGATGGCTGCTCTCAATGGATAGGGGCAGCCGAAATTTATGACGCGATGTAAAAACTGTATGCGCACGCTTACGCTGGCTTTGACACTGGTCCTGTCTCTGAGCGTAAGCGTCCCCGCGCGGGCCGCCGTGGACGAGACCAACGCCCACCGGCTCAACGCGCTGGGGCTGTTCCTCGGCACCGGCAGCGGCTACGATCTGGGAGGCACCGCCACCCGTTTACACGGCATTATCATGCTGACCCGTATGCTTGGCGAGGAGGACGCCGCGCTGTCCTTTGACGGCCCCTGCCCCTTCTCCGATGTGGCGGCCGGAAGGCCCAGCGCCTATACGGGCTACGCGTTCGCGCAGGGGTACACCACCGGCGTGAGCGCCACGACCTTTCACCCCGGCGGCGCTCTGAGCTTCAAGCACTATGTCACGTTTTTACTGCGGGCATTGGGTTACGATGACGGCGCGGGAGATTTCACCTTTGCCGCGTCGCTGGATAAAGCCGTGGAGATCGGCATGATGACCCGCGCCAGCGCTGACTGCATCCTCCAGAAGCAATACGCACTCTATCGCGGGGATCTGGTGGATCTGTCCGTCAGCGCTCTGACGACGCCTTTGGCGGACGGAAGCGCCACCCTCGCGGAAAGCCTTGCGAAAAAAGGCGTATTTACATGGGAGGAAGGCCGGGCACAGGGCCTGATCGGCGGCGGGCAGGAGTCCTATGTCCATTCTTCTCTGCGGAATACCGGCGCGCCAAAGCCTGAGCAGAGTGCCAGTTCCGGCGCTGTGTCCCGTGCGACAAAGACCTACGCGCTGCCCTCCGGCTCCGTCAGCGCGGATGTGATCTCGGTGGACACCTCCGCCCCCGGCGTCAGCGTCCGGGCCGCCATGGTGAACCAGAAGCTGGGCGCTTCCGCGCCTTTCAGCAGCATCGTGTCCGCTTCCGGCGCGGATGTGATCATCAATGCGAATTTCTTTGCCGCCTATTCCGGGCAGGATAAATTCCCCGTGGGCCACGTTATGGCAGACGGAACGTTCCTGTATGGCGTTTCCGGACTGACCTCCTTCGGCTTTACCGAATCCGGAGCGGTCTATGTGGGACGGCCCGCTGTGTTTTTCTATGTCAAGGGCGGCGGGAACTCCTGGGCCTGCTATGAGATGAACAGCAAGACCCAGGGGAGCGACCTGTCTGTGGTTTACACGCCGGCGTTTGGCGGAAGCGTACCCATCAAGATCGACGGCACGGCGGCCACCGTCGCGGGCGGCGTTATCACCGATGTCAGAGCTGTCGCGGCGGGAGAGACCGTGGCGATCCCCGCCAACGGCTACGTCATGGTATTTGGAAATGACTTTACCTCTACCTCTTGGTATCGTGAGCCAGCCGTGGGAACGTCTGTGACCCTGACTCCCGGACTGACCGATTCCGACACCAGCGGCTTCCCCATGGAGGAGATCACCGCCATGGTCAGCGGCGGCCCCCGTCTGGTTGAAAACGGCGCGATCTGCACCACGCTGGAGCCGGGCTTCCAGGAGGCGCGCTTTACCTCCGCGGTAACGTCCCGCACCGCCCTTGGCAAACTGGCGGACGGCAAGCTGGTCATCGTCTCCACCGGCTCCGCTTCCATTCAGCAGCTTCGGGAGCTGATGCTCCAGTTGGGCTGCGTGGAGGCGGTCAATCTGGATGGCGGCGGCTCCACCGCGCTGGCCTATCAGGGGAAGCTGATCCGCTCCCCGGGACGGGAGCTGACGACGACCCTGCAAATTTTTACCCACTGATCTGTTGATCGAAAGCCCCAGCGCTCTGCGCCGGGGCTTTGTTATCGCCGCGGCTCAGCGGCGAAGTTCGGCTTTATAGGCGGGAAGCTTTTGCCGGACCTCTCCGAAGGATCACGGCTTCGAATTGGGTCGGATTGCAATATCCCTTTGCGGCCAGTTCTTCTACAAACGAACCGGCGTTGACTTTCACGACCTTGGAGACAGTACCACAAAAATAAACCTTTTCGCTCACTTGCGGTAGCTGTCTTGTTTTTCGGCGCTCAGGCCCCGGCTGCTCAGCCCAGAAAGGACATGGCAGCCAGAAGAACTGTCAGAAAAGCGAAGCTGATGGCGGAAAAGAGGATGAGAAAGCGCTTGGTGCCGCCGGGAACGCGGCGGGTGTATTCCCGGAAGGTGATGAGGCTGGCCAGAGAGGCCACCAGCGTTCCGGCGCCGCCAATGTTGACGCCTACCAGAAGGCCGCGGGCATCCTGCGTGAAACGGCTTAGGAGGATCGCGGCGGGGACGTTGCTGATGATCTGGCAGGTGAGGGCGGAGATCAGCATGGTCCCGTGGGATAAGAGCCGGACAAACAGCATCCGGACAGGCTCCATCCGGGCAAGGTTGCCCGAAAAGGTGAAGAAAGCGGCAAAGGTGGCCAGAAGCCCCCAGTCCACGGACTTCAGGGCATGCCGGTCCAGAAACCAGAGCGCCAGAACGATGACGGCCAGACCGGGACCGTAGGGGATCAGCCGCAGCACCATAGCGACGGCCAGACAGAAGAGCCCGCCGTAGACCGCGGCCCGGCGGCGGTCTACAATGACCTGCGCCTCCGGCACCGTAAGCCGGTCCTTGGGGAACAGCAGACAGCACAGGAGAATGAGCACGGTGGACAGGATGAAGGGCGGCAGCATCACGGAAAAGAACGTCCCGGCGGGGATGCCGTAATAGCTGAAGAGGTAGAGATTCTGCGGATTGCCGAAGGGGGTGATCATTCCGCAGAGGTTGGCGGCGCAGTTCTGGAGAATGAACAGCAGCGCGGCGTGCTTTTCCTGCCCTGTGACGGAAAGGACGAACCAGCCCAGCGGGAGAAAGGTCAGCAGGGCGGTATCGTTGGTCAGGAGCATGGAGCCGAACATGGTGATGACCACCAGCGCCGTACATACGCCCCGGACGGTGGAAAAGGTGTGCACCATCCGTTGGGAAAGTGCGGAAAAGACATCCAGATCTCGCAGCGCGCCCACCACCGCCAGAACACTGAATAGGCAGGAGAGGGTCTTGAGGTCATAATACCCCAGATATGCGCTGTCGGGAGGAACGAAGAAAGCGGTCGCTGCCGCTGCCAGCAGGGAGATGACCAGCATGGCGTTGGCGCGGCACCAGGATCGGATCGTGTGCATGAAAAGCTCCTTTATTCACCGCAGCCGGGGCAGCCCTCGCAATCCGTGCAGGCTGCTTGCTTTTTCTCATATTCGTACAGCGTTCCCTCAGTCATGTGTGACAGCGCCGCAATGCGCTCATTCAGCATATCCCACATGCACATGGGCAGATGGTCACGATGCCCGCGATGGAGCGTTACGCATTCAAAGCAGTTGCCATGGTGCGGGCACTTCCCCTGACAGGGACAGTGATCCCCGCTCTCCCGGACCTGCTTCAGAAACTCCTGCTTGACCTTCCATGCCTCCTGCTTTTGCCCACGGCGATCAAGATCGTTTTGCAGAATGGCCAGCTCATTTCCATCGATTTTCATGATCGTTTCCCTCTTTTACTCATTTACTCTTTTGCTCGGGTGAAATGATTGTAGCAGAGCTTTACAGGATCCGCAAGCTATTCCTGCATGACGGACTTCCCTGCACTTGGAGTGGGGAATGCGATTGACAAAGCTGGGCCGATAACCTAAACTAAGTAGTAAGTTCGTTGTCACGGCCGCGGTTCGTGGTTGACCGGATGAAGGCAGGTGGCAGAGCTGCGATAACGGATACCCAAAAACCGACACAGACCGAAAAGGTGAGCGTTCATGATACAAATTGGCTTTTGCGACGATGATCTGTCCATATTGAGTGAGCTGCGGGTGCTGCTGGACCGCTACCGGGTGGAGCGGAACGTGGAAATTGCCTCCGCAGCCTTTCAGAGTCCCCTGGAGCTGCTGACAGAGATTGAGCGGGGGACCCGCTTTGATATTCTGCTGCTGGATGTGATGATGCCGGGGGAGAACGGGATCGATACCGCCCGGGAGATCCGCCGGTATGACCAGAGCATGAAAATTATTTTCCTTACCTCCTCAGCGGAATTCGCCGTGGAGTCCTACACCGTGGGGGCCTATTTCTACCAGCTCAAGCCCATTTGGCAGGAGAGTTTTTTCCGCTTGCTGGACTCCGTGATCGCGGAATGTGCCAAAAGCGGCAGTATGAGCCTGATCCTCCGCTGCAAAAGCGGCATCACCCGGGTGGAACTGGACAAGCTGGAATACTGCGAGGTGCTGGGCCGGGCCCTGTGGCTGCACTTGACGGACGGCACGGTGCTGGAGAGCGGCGGCGGTATGGACCATCTCTGCGAGCAGCTGACGGAACATGACAATTTCCTGCGGATCCACCGGTCCTATCTGGTGAATCTGGATCACATCAAGTCCATCGTGCCAAAGGCCATCACCATGGATTCTCTGGCGGAGCTGCCCGTCCCACGGGGAAAATACGCGGAATTGAAGGATCTGTATTTGGAATACGCCTTCCGCAGAAAGCAGGTGTTTCTGACATGACGGCGGATACGATCCTTTATGCGTGTAATACCGTGGCGGTGGGACTGTTCGGCATCGTGCTCTCCGCCGCCTTCTGCAACATCCGGTGGACCCGGCGGAACGTCTGCTGCATGGTTGCTTCCACCCTGGCCATTTTCCTGATCCAGGGGATCGTCTATCTGGGGATCGACCCGGCGCTGGGGCCGTATCTCTACCCCCTCCATACTCATCTTCCTCTGGCGATCACCCTCTGCTTGCTGAGCCATGAGCGGCTCTGGCCGGTGATCTCCGTGCTGACGGCGTATCTCTGCTGCCAGCTCCGGCGGTGGCTGGCGCTGGTCTGCGTGTGGGTGTTTTCCGGTGGAGATCGGATGCAGTATGCGGTGGAGCTGATCGTGACGCTGCCGCTGCTGCTCCTGCTGCTGCAGACGGCACCGGCAGTGCGGTCTATTTCCTGCTATTCGGTGACCGTCCAGTGCCAGTTCGGCTGCACACCGGCCCTGTATTACGCCTTTGATTACCTGACCCGGGTCTATACGAATCTTCTTGCCGACGGAGACCCGGCTGTGGTGGAGTTCATGCCCTTTGTGTGCTGCGTGGCGTATTTGATGTTTCTGGCGCGGCTGTCGAAGGAGCAGGAGGCCCGGGCCCATCTGGAGCAGCTGCAAAACAGCCTGAATCTGCAAGTCAGCCAGGCGGTGCGGGAGATCGAAGCTCTCCGGGAATCCCAGCAGAAAACCAGAGCCTACCGGCACGATCTGCGGCACCATCTGCAATACCTGTCCGGCTGTCTGGAAAACGGACAGTACGAGCAGGCCCAGCGGTACATCCACGAGATCAACGCGGAGATCGAGGCGGCCCGCGTGGTGACCTACTGCGAGAACGAGGCGGCAAACCTCATCTTCTCCGCCTTCGCGGCCCGGGCGGAGGCCCAGGGCGTGAAATTCTCCCTGCGGGCGGAATTGCCGCACATCCTGCCCATCTCGGAGAGTGATCTGTGCGTGCTGCTGTCCAACGCGCTGGAAAACGCCCTTCACGCCTGCAAGGGGGCAGACGACAGCATCGAGGTGCAGACTTACGAGAAAAACGGAAAATTCTTCTTGCAGGTGGTCAACGATTGCCGGGAGGCCGTGCGGTTCGAGGATGGAATTCCGGTAACGGACCGACCGGGCCACGGCATCGGCGTGAGCAGCATCTGCGCCATTGTGGAGCGGTATGGCGGGCTTTACAGCTTCTCCGTGAAGGAGGGAAAGTTTGTCCTGCGGGTCTCCCTCTGACGGCCAAATTACATTTCATGTCATTTTGGGGACGTTTCGTGCAGAGACGTCCCTTTTTCATGCTTCCCGGTGTATCATGACCATATCAAGAACCAACAGCAGCTTTTCCTGTAGCCGTAGCTATGTTGATAAGAAAAGGAGGGCCATGATGGGAGCATTCAGTGATAACAAAGAGAACGGTCCGGTCTGCGAACGTGTCAACGAGCGGCCCTTAACAGAATCTGAGCCGCACGCCGCCGCGCTTCGGGAAAATCAGGCTTTGCAGGCGGCGTTCCAGCCTACATACTACTTCCGCGCCGACCAGGGGGATGGTCCCCTGTTTCTGGATGAGGAGCACGGACTGCTGCGCATAGGGGAGGACGGCTGGGTCCTGGAGGGGAAGGCGCTGCGCTCCTTCCGTATCTCCGAGGACGGCGCGCCGCTGTTTGAAAGCGGCATCGGTACCTTGAAGTGCACCGTCAGCGATGTGCCCGACCAGGTGAACGTTATGGCGGCGGAGATCGCCCGGTTCCACCTGGAGCGCCAGAAATTTGAGCGCTGGGAGGCCATGGATGGCCTGCACCGCGCGGGGACCGAGAGCAGCGAGGAGCGCCGGGAACGGGAGCGGACCAACGATCTGCGCCGGCCCCGGTTCGATGTGCCTGCCCCCGTCAGAGAATTCCGGGTGGAGCTGACCTTGGATCACCCCTACCGGACCGTCTTTGACGCGAGGATCGCCGCTCCGGCCTTTGACCGGAACTATCCGCGGGCGGAGGATTATCTGAAGTCCTACCGGGAACAGACAGAGGAGCTGCATCTGCTGGCCGCAAAGCTGATGCACATGATCGCCCCCGGCGCGGGGGAGACCCAGAGCGGCTTTGGCTGGGTGCGTTCCATGCAGATGGTGCTCAGCCGGATGCCGCGGACGAGAGCGTTCCTCTTCTGATGCCGGGCCCAGCCGCCGTGGCGGCGGAGGTTGATCGAGCAAAAACGAATACTCTTGGAGATACAAAACCCCGGGCGCTGTGCTTGCACAGCGCCCGGGTTCGTCTCTCTGCTGAAAATGAAACGAGCACTTGCCGGAAGACACAGTTTTCCGACAGAAAGGGGATACGGGCGAAACCGGCGAGATGACCAAAGGTGGTCCACGTATCACTTAGAATGCCCAAACTGAAAAGTTTTTTGTTTTAGACCTTAAAAAGTTATTGAGTATACAAACTATTTTGGGTATACTATTAGCTGTAGGGAGGCGATACGATGATCAACAGACCGGACTATATCGCGGCAATCGAGCCGTTTATCGACAAGCCGCTCGTCAAGATACTTGCCGGTATCCGTCGCTGTGGCAAGTCTACGATCTTTGAGATGCTGAGAGAGGAACTGCTGCGGCGCGGTATTGGGGAGGACCAGATCATCTGCAAGCGGTACACGGAGATGGATATTCCCGAGAACATCACCGCCAAGCAGATGTATGACGAGCTGACCGCCGCCATGGCGGGCAAGGGACATTGTTACCTCTTGCTGGACGAGATTCAGGAAATCACCGGCTGGGAGAAGGCGGTCAACAGCCTGTTGGAACGTGCGGATGCCGACATCTATGTGACCGGCTCCAACTCCAAGCTCATGTCCAGCGAGATCTCCACCTATCTGACGGGCCGCTATGTGTCCATTCCTGTCTATACGCTGTCGTTTAAGGAATATCTGGACTTCAAGGCCGACAGCACTTTATCCCGCAGGGAACTGCTGGAGGAGTATATTCGCTTCGGCGGTTTTCCCATCATTGCACTTAGCGAATATGATGAGCAAAGCGCTTATCAGATCGTCAATGGCATTTACCATACCGTAGTCTCCCGCGATATTGTCAAGCGTCACCGCATCAACAAGCAGGATCTTTTTGATCGTGTGGTGAAGTATATTATCGAAAATATGGGTAAGACTTTCTCAGCAAACTCGATCTCCACCTTCCTGAAAAGCGAGCACCGCAAGGTCTCGGTGGAGAGTATCTACAACTACCTGCGTTGGCTGGAGCAGGCGTTTATCATCTACCCCTGCGAACGTTATGACCTGCAAGGCAAGAGCATCCTGAAAACGCAGGAGAAGTATTATCTTGCCGATGTCTCCCTGAAATACGCGCTGCTGGGTTATAACCGCAAAATGCTGGACGGCGCGATGGAGAACATCGTGTACCTCGAATTGAAGCGCCGCGGCTACGATGTTTACATCGGCAAGAACGATACAAAGGAGATCGACTTTGTTGCAACGCGCCGCGACGAGCGCATTTATGTGCAGGTCTGCGTCCGGATCCCAGAAGCATCGGACCGCGAAGTGGGGAACCTGATGGAGATCCGCGATCATTACCCCAAATATGTTGTTACCCTCAACGAGATGGATACCGGCATCGAGGATGGCATCCGGATTGTTCACCTCGCGGATTTTCTGCTTGCCGAACAATGGTGATCATCTTTCGGCGGCTTCTCAATCCAAATGACTACGGAGACGGAGCGAGCGCAACCATCAAGTGACATACTCCCCGGGTCAGTAGACCCGAGGCTTCTCGTAAGGACGAAAAGTCGGGAACCCGGAGATTGCGCTTCACTGACCGACGCTCCGAATGGGAGTCTTACTCAGTCTCAGCAGAGGACGATGCCCCGCCCTCAAATAGTTGTGTTGTTATGCGGATTTCATCCCCTCAACGAGGATATTCACGGCTGCGTTCCCGTCTCTGTCAAGCATTGCGTGGCAAATGGGGCATTCCCAACGGCGAACATCCAGTGGCATTCCCTCAACAATGTGTCCGCAATGGGAGCATGTTTTTGAGGAAGGGTAGAAACGGTCTACATTGTGAAGCTGTCCACCTGTTTTGCTTAGCTGATTCTGAAGAATACTGACAAACTCTGTGAAAGCATAGTCAGATATCTTCCTTCCCCAAAGCTGCTGCATTGCCTTGATGTTCAGGTCTTCAATACAGACATCAGAGTATTGAGAAGCAATATCCGCTGCCAGCTTGTAGAACCAATCCTTCCGACGGTTTCGCACATACTGATACTTTCGAGCAACATCCATCTTTGCACGACGCCAATTTGCGCTGCCTTTCCGCTTGCGGCTCAAAGCCTGCTGCGCGGACCGAAGTGCTGTGGCGTTCTTTTCAAGAAAACGCGGCGACTCGATACGGCTTCCATCCGAACCGGTGAGAAAAGTCTTCAATCCGAAGTCATACCCGATGGCATTACCCTTTCTGGGTATGATTTCGGACGCGGGCTTTGCACACACGATACAGAGCCAGAAATCACCGCAGTTATCTCGCTTAATGGACACGGTCTTGATAGTGCCTTCGTATGGGCGGTGCGCTACATACTTATAGTCTTTGCCGAGGATAGTGGTGTGGTTCCCATCATGGAATTTGTACCCCGTCTGTTTCAGTGTGAAAGAAGAGTAATTCTTTCTCTTGCAGAAATGCGGGATACTGTGCCGACCGCAGCGTTGTTCCTTCTTGGCGTCAAAGAACGCCTTGTAGGAACGCTCTATGCGCTCGGCTACATCCTGAATAGACTGAGAACCAAGTTCACGCCAGTGCTCCTTATTCGGGCGCTTACGCACCTTTGTAAGATGCACTTTGAGCTTATTTGCGGATAGGTGTTTATGGTACATCTTGTAGTACCGACGGTGGAGAGCAATGCAGTAGTTGTAGACCTCGCAATGATAGTCGATGAGCCGGTCCAGATGCCGCAAACTCTTGTTACGGTACTGTATGTCATGACGATTTGCTTTTCTTGCTTAGACAAAACGGCTCACCTGCCTTTCATTCAGTCGTATTGCCCTTCGATGTAGGCTTTGATGGTCTCGGAAGAAACATCCCCGGCGGATGCCACAAAATAGGATGGTGCCCAGAAGGATGCTCGGTAATCTCTCTGATGCACAAGCTCAGGGAACTTAACTAACAGCTTCCGCGCCGATTGCCCCTTGAAGCACTTTACCACCTCGGAAGGGGATATCGATGGTGGCACAGAGACAAACAAATGAATGTGGTCCGGCATGACCTCGACCGCTAAGATTTTCCATCCCTTATCTTTGGCGATGGAATGAAGGATGTCCGTTAACGCCTCTCGATACGGCCCGAGGACAGCCTTGCGGTACTTCGGTATCCAGACTATGTGTAGATTGAGTAGGTATCTCACATGACGCGATTTATTGAACTTTTCCATGCGTCTATTATATCACAACAGTAGACCATGTGCAAATCACAAAGACACAATTTTGAGTGTACGGGGGAATAAGGTGTTCACTTTCATCCCCGGGTTCGAAACCCTAGGTTTTCCCGTTCACTTTGATAATTAAAAAGTCATTGACATGCAATGCAAATCATAGTATATTAGAGATACGGTATGTTTACTTGTTTATTATATTAACAATTGCGACGTTAATTTAAAGGAATAATTAACTACTAAGAATGGGGCCGTATACTTCGGTGGCAGCACGAGAGGAAGGTTGACCAATGATCAAAGACAATACGCTTGCGTGGAGACTAAGAAAAGCAATGCACGACAGGGGAAAAGGCGTGAAGGAAATCTGCGGCCAAGTAGGGATTACGACAGCTGCTCTGAGTCAATATGTTACGGGCACGCGCGAACCAAGCACAAAGGTATTAGTTGCGCTTGCAAGTAGCTTGGATGTTTCCACAGACTACTTGCTTGGACTGTCGCCTACCATGCAGGTTGCGACAGAAGAAGCAGGAATTGCAAAGAAATACGGGCTCAGAGATAGCACATTGCAGCTTTTTAAAGCGTTGCATACGCAAGAGCACACTTCCGTTGAATGTGAAACGGAATTGATGCCTAAAGATACGAAATATAATGATTTTGTTGATGACAACACATGGACCTATGTGCGGAATATGCAGCCTGCTCCTGATATTCAGAGCTTTTTGCTGGATTTCTTTGACAACAAAAAGATCTACCGTATGATGGATGCAATTTGCTTATACCAGATTGCTGCTTCATATGTACGTCAGTTCCATGACCGGCATGAAGTCTATGAAGATGACTTAACAGACTCCGAGCGGGAATATGTTCTGAATTTGCATTTACAGGGGACAGAAACAGAAGACACCCGCTTCATTGCTGGTATTCCTCTTGTTTTTGGCGAAAAAGCGGAAAAATACAAGATGATGATCAAACGGCTTGCGGCGGAAATAATCGATGATTGTTGTGATAATTACGAGATATGCCACGATCAATTTTTCAGAGAGGCGAAAAAAGAATTTGCTATGCATATAAAGGATGCGGCATTTCTCCATTCAGAAGTGGAGGAAATTTTGGAACCAGAGGACAGCCTCCAATAAAATGTCTGCCCATGGGTGTTTTCCCATGGGCAGATATTTTTTGTACATGCTTGGCTGTTACTTTTTCTTTGCCTTGTCCTCATCCATGGCTTCAACGATTTCCGGAGTCATGCTGGATGGCAGGCGGAGCATATCGCGGTAAGCCTCATAGACCTGGGATTTTGAGAGACCAACCGCCTCGGCAATTTTGCCGAATGACATGCCATTCTGGCGCAGCTCGAGAATCGTCGAGCGCTTTCTCTGCACGATGATCGCAGAATTCAAATCTTCGTCCACTTTCAGCAGCTTGCGGCACTTGTAGCAGCAATCACGGCCTCGGGTCGTTCGTCTACCGCAACACTTGCATTTTGACGCCAGTGGATGAGCCTGGCAGCGGCAGCAAAGCCCGCTGGGGTGCCTCGTCCGTCTCTTTCCGCACTGTGTGCACAGCTCAGCATATTTCAGTCCCATGTTTGATTTCCTCCTTGAAATTTATAGCAAAACGGACGCAGTGCAGGTTGCCCCGACACAGCGCCCGCTTGCTACAAATTTCAAGGCTATACCATGCTCCCCATCTTGAATTCATGGGCGGGAAATGGTATAATAAGCCCTTGGTAGTGTAGCCGTATGGCTATTGTGTATGGTGCTGTGACACCTGCATAGACGTGGGGGGAGTTGGCGCTCTCTCCACGTTGCTACCGTTTTAGCTTATACCCATTATATCATGCGGAAGTCCGTTTCGCAACCTGGAAAATGCAAAAAAGTGCGGCACTCAGCAAGTAAATGCGAGTGAACTGGGTCTTATGCGAGAAAAAAGTTCGTACAACCCAGTGGGTAATTTTGGAAAAGTGACTCAGTTGTACGGAGTACAAAACTGTTCTTAAAGTAACCGTAGAACCCAGTCATGTTATTTTAGAAAAGCCTACTTGATAATCGTTACTTCGCAGTTTTTTTGCCATTCCATTTACCTGAGTTTCTCAATCTGCTGCCAAAGATACAAAAACCCGGGCGCTGTGCAAGCACAGCGCCCGGGTTCGTCTCTCCTGCCAAGGGGGAGGGAGGTCAAATAAGTTTTTCTGCTTCTTTGCCGGGGTTAGCTCATGGGAAGGGTTAATTCACAATGCGGATGATGTGGGTACATAGTGCAGGCATAATAAACATTGTATCCGGTTTTGCCACCATCATTTTCTGCTACCCAGATAGAGCCTGCTTTGAGTTTGATTTCCTGTCCGCTCAATTGGAAGGAAGTGAGACCTGTTGGAGCCATGCTTATTTCATGAAGGTAACTCTTATTGATCTCCCCCGTCTCCATGAACTCATATTGGAGCTGGGCGTAATAGCTTCGCACGTTAGCCCAGTCGGTTGCGACGCGCGCCTTGTGAAGCTGTGAACTGAAGGTCGGGATCGCGACGGCCACCAGAACGGCGATGATCGCCACAACGATCAGCATTTCCATCAGTGTAAATCCGTGATTCCGTTTTGCGGTCGGGGTTGTTCTCTGTTTCGTCATTTTGCCACCATTTTCCATATCATATCGGCGCGGGCCGCCCATAGGGAACAGGGGGCCTGCCGTATATGCTCTGTTTTGCCCGGCTCTCGATTCAGGTGTGGGCCAGGTCGGAGTTTTTATTATATGGATAGCACCTGCCGCCGTCAATTCTTTGCGGCAAAATTTTCAAATTTTGTGCATTTTGGTGAAGAAAGCGGGTGCTTTGCAGGAGTGTCAGACGGAATATGGCGGACATCCATCCGTAAATGAACAACAGCAGCGGCAAATTGCCGCTGCTGCTCTGCGTGTCGAAAAAGTCGTTTCTCTCCGTTGTGCGTCCGAAAGGGGAGAGGCCGTCACTGGATGGCGAAGATCAGCTCCGCCGTGCAGGCCGTCTCACCGTTCACCGCGGCGGTGCAGACGCCGATGCCCACCGGACCCCGGCGCTTGGTGAGGGTACATTCCAGCTCCAGAACGTCTCCGGGGATGACCTGCCGCTTGAAGCGGGCGTTTTTCACGCCGCCGAACAGGGCGATCTTCCCCCGGTTCTCCGGCAGGGACAGAATCGCCACGGCCCCCACCTGGGCCAGCGCCTCTAAGATCAGCACGCCGGGCATGACGTGCTTTTGGGGGAAGTGGCCGCAGAAAAACGGCTCGCCCACGCTGACGCACTTGATGCCCTTGGACCACACGCCGGATTCCCCGTCGGTGATGCGGTCCACCAGCGCGAAGGGGTAGCGGTGGGGCAGGATCTCGGCGATCTCATTGGAATTTAACTGCAAGCCCATGTCAGTCCTCCCATTTCTTCAGCAGCAGGCTGCCGTTGTGTCCGCCGAAGCCCAGAGAGTTGCTCAGGGCGTACCGGATGTCCGCCGGACGGCCCTCGTTGGGCACCACGTCCAGATCGCAGTCCGGGTCCGGGGTCTGATAGTGGATGGTGGCGGGGAGGAAGCCGTCTTGCAGGCTCAGGGCGGTGAAGATGGCTTCCACGGCGCCGGCGGCTCCCAGCATATGTCCGGTCATGGACTTGGTGGAGCTCATAGCCAGCTGATAGGCGTGAGGGCCGAACACGGTTTTCACCGCAGCGGTCTCCCCGGCGTCGTTGAGATGGGTAGAGGTGCCGTGGGCGTTGATGTAGCCAACCTGCTCCGGAGAAACGCCGCCGTCGGTCAGGGCCATGGCCATGGCCTTGGCGCCGCCGCTGCCGTCCGCAAGGGGGGCGGTGATGTGGTGAGCGTCGCAGGTAGCGCCGTAGCCCACCACCTCGGCGTAGATCTTGGCCCCACGGGCCTTGGCGTGTTCCAGTTCCTCCAGAAGCAGCACGCCTGCGCCCTCGCCCATGACGAAGCCGCTGCGCTCCGCGTCAAAGGGGATGGAGGCCCGATTGGGGTCCTCCGTCTGGGTCAGGGCCTTCATGGAGGTGAAGCCGCCGATGGACATGGGCGTGATGGAGGCCTCGGTGCCGCCGCAGAGCATGACCTCGGCGTAGCCGTCCCGGATGTAGTGGAAGGCGTCGCCCACGGCGTTGGTGCCCCCGGCGCAGGCGGTGACGGGGCAGGAGCACATGGCCCGGAACCCGGCGTCAATGGCCACCTGACCTGCCGCCATGTTGCAGATGGCGGTGGGGACATAGAAGGGGGAGACCCGGTCGAAGCCCTTTTCCAGACCCCGGCTGTGCTCCGATTCCGTGATAGCCTGCCCGCCGATGCCGCTGGAAAGGATCACACCGCAGCGGTCCGGGTCCGCCTGCTCCACGGAGAACCCGGCGTCGGACAGGGCCTCCCGGGCCGCCGCCACGGCGAACTGGGTGAAGCGGCCCATGCGCTTGGATTCCTGACGGCCCAGCAGGGCCTCCGGGTCGAAGCCCTTTACCTCTGCCGCCAGCTTCACCTTCTGGGCGGCGGGATCGTAATGGGTGATGGGGCCGATGCCGCACACGCCGTTTTTCACGGCCTGCCAGCTTTCCCCCGCCGTCAGGCCGATGGGGGTCACGGCCCCCAGGCCGGTGATAACAACTCTGCGTCGTTCCATGTCGCGTTCCTCCTCACATACTCATGCCGCCGTCAACGGCCAAAACCTGCCCGGTGATGTAGCCCGCGTCCTCACCCGCTAAAAAGGCCACGGCCTTCGCCACATTTTCCGGCGTTCCCATGCGGCCCATGGGAATGGAGCCGAGGACGGCGTTTTTCGCGGTCTCCGTCAGAGCGGCGGTCATATCCGTGTCGATAAAGCCGGGGGCCACGGCGTTGACGGTGATGTTCCGTCCCGCCAGCTCCTTGGCGAGGGATTTGGTCATACCGATGACACCGGCTTTGCTGGCGGCGTAATTCACCTGACCGGCGTTGCCCCGGAGACCCACCACGCTGGAGAGGTTCACGATGCGGCCGTAGCGCTGCTTCACCATCTGCCGGGCCACGGCCTTCATGCAAAGGAAGGAACCCCGGAGGTTGGCGGCGATGACGGCGTCGAAATCCTCCGGCTTCATCATCATGAGCAGGCCGTCCCTTGTGATGCCCGCGTTGTTCACCAGAATGTCGATGCGGCCGAAGGTTTTGAGGGCGGCGTCCATCAGGGCCTTCACCTCGTCCTCTTTCGACACGTCGCACCGGATAGTCACGGCCTTGGCTCCAAGGGACTCGCAGGCGGCAGCGGTCTCATTGGCCGCCGCTTCGTTGCCTGCGTAGCAGAGCACCACATTGGCTCCGCCCCGGGCCAGTTCCAGACAGATCGCCCGGCCCAGCCCTCGGCTGCCGCCGGTGACGACGGCTGTTTTTTCAGAAAAATTCATAGAGATGCTCCTTTGAGGGTCTCCGTCAGCTGTTCCAGCTCCGCCGCAGTCTCCACGGCGTACACCGGCAGCTCCGGGACGGTTTTCTTCACAAAGCCGCTGAGGGCCTTGCCCGGGCCGATCTCCACCAGCGCGTCCAGCTCCATGGCGGCCATGCGGCGGAGGGAATCCTCCATGTAGACGCTGCTCTGCACCTGCCGCACCAGCAGCTCCGGGATGGCAGCACCGTCGGGACGCTCCGCGCCCAGACAGTTGAAGATCACGGGAATTTGCGGCTCCCGGAACTCCACGGTGCGGAACCGCTCCGCCAGCGCGTCTCCGGCGGGGGCCATGAGGGGGGTGTGGAAGGGTCCGCTGACCTTCAGCGGCAGGCAGCGGCGGGCACCCTTTTCCTTTGCCAGAGCCGCCGCGGCCTCCACGGCGGCCTTCTCGCCGCCGAGGACCAGCTGGCCGGGGCAGTTGTAGTTGGCGATGACCACGCAGCCGTGGGCGGAAGCCTCGTCACAGGCCTCCTGCAAGGCCGCCCGGTCCAGCCCCAGCACCGCTACCATGGCAGAGGGCCGTCCGGCGGCGGCATCCTCCATGGCTTTGCCACGGAAGGCCACCAGCTCCACGGCGGTGTCGGCGTCAAAGACCCCGGCGGCGTGGAGGGCAGAATACTCGCCCAGAGACAGTCCGGCGGCAGCGGCGGGGACGATGTCCCGCTCCGCCAGCAGCGCGGTCATGCCTGCGGCGAAGGCCACCATGCAGGGCTGGGTGTACCGGGTCTGATTCAGAATGCCCTTCGTGTCGGTGAAGGAGATTTCCTTCAAATCGAAATCCACCTGCTCCGCGGCGCTGTCCAGCACGGCGCGGAAGGTAGGGAAGCGCTCATACAGGTCAGCGCCCATGCCGGGGTGCTGGCTGCCCTGTCCCGCGTATAAAAATCCTAGCTTCATTGCGCGGACCTCCATTCTTCCATGATTTGTGCCATCTGCTGCGGCACGGTGGAGAGGGTGTTGACCTCCCCGGCGTTGACCCCACAGAAAAACAGGCCGTTTTCCCAGTCGCCGTTCCGGGCGGCGATGAGGGCTTTGGAAATGCAGTAGGGGGCGTTTTTGCCGTCGCAGGTGACGATACACTTCACGCACCGCTCCGGAGGCGGCTGGGTGCCGTCCTCCACCCGCCGGATCAGGGGACTGCGCAGCGCCCGTCCCGGCATCCCCACGGGGCTTTTCACCAGGGTGATGTCGTCAGCCTTTGCCGCTAAGAGCCGCTGCTTGTAGCCCTCGGAGGCGTCGCACTCCTCCGTGGCGATGAACCGGGTGGCGAACTGCGCCCCGGCGGAGCCCTCCTTCATGTAGCGGGCCATGTCTGCGCCGTTTTTCACGCCGCCGGCCACGAAAACCGGAATGTCCCGGCCCGCCTTGTCCCGGAAGGGGGCGATGGCGGTCAGAACCTCCCGCAAAAGGTCGGAAAGGGAGGGGGGCGCGTCCAGATCCTGTCGGGAGAAGCCCAGATGCCCCCCGGCCTCCGGCCCCTCCAAGATCAAAAAGTCGGGGATGCGGCCATAGTGCCGGTCCCACAGCTTGCACAGCAGCCCCGCCGCCCGTCCGCTGCTGACGATGGGGGCAATGGCGGCGTCGCTGTCGGAAACTTCGGAGGCCAGCGCGGGGAGATCCTTGGGAAGTCCCGCACCGCAGACGATGGCGTCAGCCCCTGCCCGGAGAGCGGTGCGGACGCTGTCGGCATACTGGGTGGTGGCGACCATGGCGTTGACGGCGATGAGCCCCGCGCCGTGGGCCAGTTCCTTGGCATGGCGGACCTGCCGGTCCAGCGCCCGGAGGTTGGCTTCAAAGGGACGTTTGGCGAAATCCGGCTCCTGAAAGCCGCAGACGGCGGTGGAGAGGGTCCCCATGCCGCCGCAGGCGGCTACCGCCCCGGCAAGGCCGTCCAGACTGATGCCAACGCCCATGCCCCCCTGTAAAATCGGGAGGGGGAGGGCCTTTCCCCGGATCGTTACTGCCATGCTGCCTCCGTGGCCTTCAAAACGGCCTGACTGCCGGTGTACAGCTCCTCGAAGATCTGACGCAGGGGCTTGATCTCGTGGAGCATACCGGCCACCTGACCGGCCATGACGCTGCCCCGCTCCATGTCGCCCTCAAACACAGCGCGGCGGAGACCGCCTAAGGTGACGTGTTCCAATTCCTCCAGCGTGGCTCCACGCTTTTCCAGAGCGAGATACTCCCGCGCCATTTTGTTTTTCAGCACCCGCACCGGTCCGCCGATGGAGCGGCCCGTGACAGTGGTGTCGCTGTCCTTGGCCTTCAGAAGGGCCAGCTTGTAGTTTTCGTGGATGGGGCACTCAAGGCTTGTCAGCAGGCAGGTGCCCACCTGAATGCCACAGGCCCCCAGAGCGAAGGCCGCTGCTGCCTGCCGTCCGTCGGCAATGCCGCCGGCGGCGATGACGGGAACATCCACCGTGTCGATGACCTGGGGTACCAGCGCCATGGTGGTCATTTCCCCCACATGGCCGCCGGACTCCATGCCCTCGGCGATGATGGCGTCGGCTCCCTGATTTACCAGCCGCTTGGCAAGGATGGAGGCCGCCACCACGGGCAGCACCTTGATCCCGGCCTCTTTCCACGCGGGGATGTACTTGCCGGGACTGCCCGCCCCGGTGGTCACCACCTGAACGCCCTCCTCAATAATGATCTGGGCCATTTCGTCGGCGCAGGGGTTCATCAGCATCAGGTTCACGCCGAAGGGCTTGTCCGTCAGGCTCTTGCAGATGCGGATCTGCTTGCGCAGCAGGTCCGCCTCCAGCATCCCGCCGGTGGCGATGACGCCCAAGGCCCCCACGTTAGAGCAGGCGGCGGCAAATTCGCCTGTGGCGATGTTGGCCATGCCGCCCTGGATAATGGGGAATTCCGTCCCCAGCAGCTCGTTGAGTTTTTTCATAGTGTACTCCTCAATTTCACGCCATTTCCAGCACCGCGCCGCCCCAGGTCAGGCCGCCGCCGAAGGCCGTCAGCAGCAGGCGGCTGCCGGGACCCACGCGGCCCTGCTCCACCAGCTCACTGAGGACCAGCGGGACGCTGGCAGCGGCGGTGTTGCCGTAACGGTCGATGTTTTTGTAGTATTTTTCCGGCGGGATGCGGTATTTCCGCACCGCCAGGTCAATGATGCGGGCGTTGGCCTGATGGAACACGAAGAAGTCGATGTCCGCCGGGGTCAGTCCCGCCTTTTTCAGCGTGGCGTCCATGCAGGCGGGAACGGTCTCCACGGCGAATTTGAACACCTGCGTCCCCTCCATGGACAGGACGTTGGGCGCTCCCCGGCCAAGGCCCGGCAGACGCAGGAGAACATCGTCCCCCCGGCTGCCCAGAACGGCCCCGATGGAGGGCCAGCCCTCCCGGCACTCCACCACGGCGGCGGCCGCGCCGTCTCCAAAGAGAATACAGGTGCCCCGGTCCGTCCAGTCCACCACGCGGCTCAAAGCCTCCGCCCCCACCACCAGACCGAATTTCCGGGGGGAGGCATTCAGCAGGCACTCCATAGTGTGCAGGGCGTAGACAAAGCCGGTGCAGGCGGCGTTCAGGTCGAAACAGGGGGTATCTTCCGGCAGACCCAGCGCCCGTTGCAGCAGACAGGCGGCAGAGGGCACCACGGTATCCGCCGAGACGGTGGCCACGATGCACACGCCGATGTCCGTCGGGGTGATCCCGGCCATGTGCAGGGCATCCCGCGCGGCGCTGACGCACAGCTCCGTGAGAGTCTCTTTTTCACAGCGGTAGCGACTGCGGATGCCGGTGCGGGCGGTGATCCACTCGTCATTGGTATCCACCAGCCGGGAAAGATCGTCGTTGGTGACGGTATTGGCGGGGACACAGCGGCCTGTGCCCCGGAGCTTGATCCCGTTCATGTGTCCTCCTTCCCGCGGCCAAGGGCGCGGAATTTCTGATAGCGCCGTTCCGTCAGGCTGACGGCGCTTTCCTTCAGCAGGGGTTCCAGACAGGCGGTCAGCGCCCGGTCCAGATTCCACAGCATCCGGCTGGGGTCGGCCTGCGCGCCGCCCTCCGGCTCCCGGACGATGCCGTCGATGACCCCCAGCTTTTTCAACTCCGGGGCGGTGAGCTTCATCAGCTCCGCCGCCTCGCCGGAGCGCTGGGCGTCCTTCCACAGGATCGAGGCGAAGCCCTCCGGGGACAAAATGGCGTACACGGCGTTTTCCAGCATCAGCACCCGGTCGGCCACAGCCAGCGCCAGCGCGCCGCCGCTGTTGCCCTCCCCGGTGACGACGGCGATGACCGGCACCGTCAGACGGCTCATCTCAAAGAGGTTCCGGGCGATGGCCTCGCCCTGACCGTGCTCCTCGGCTTCCAGACCGGGATAGGCCCCGGCGGTGTCGATAAAGGTAAATATAGGGCGGCGGAACTTCTCCGCCTGCTTCATGAGCCGCAGCGCCTTGCGGTAGCCCTCCGGCCCCGGCATCCCGAAGTTGCACCGGAGATTTTCCTCCAGCGTTTTGCCCTTCCGGGTGCCGATAACGGTGACGGGCCGCCCGTGGAACAGGGCGATGCCGCCTAAAATGGCGGGGTCCTCCCGGCAGGCCCGGTCTCCCCGCTGCTCAAAGAAATCGGTGAACAGTCCGTCGATATAGTCCGTGATATTGGGCCGCTGGGGATGGCGTGCCAGCGCCACCCGCTCCGCGGCGGTTTTCTCAGCCATGGCGTTCTCCTTTCCCGTGGAGCTTCAGCAGACGGATGAGGGTGTCCCGCAGATCCTTCCGGGGGACCACCGCGTCCACAAAGCCGTGCTCCATCTGAAACTCCGCCCGCTGAAAGCCCTCCGGCAGGGTCTCGCCGATGGTCTGCTGAATGACGCGAGGCCCGGCGAAGCCGATAAGCGCACCGGGTTCGGCCAGAATAATGTCTCCTAACGAGGCAAAGCTGGCGGTGACGCCGCCGGTGGTGGGGTCCGTGAGAACGGAGATGTACAGCAGTCCCTTTTCCGCGAACCGGGCCAGAGCCGCGCTGGTTTTCGCCATCTGCATGAGGGATAAAATGCCCTCCTGCATCCGCGCCCCGCCGCTGGCGGCAAAGAGGATCAGGGGCAGCTTGTTTTTTCCGGCGTACTCGATGGCCAGCGTCAGCTTTTCCCCTACGGCGGCGCTCATGCTGCCCATGAGAAAGCGGCTGTCCAGCACGCCCACCACGCAGCGGCTTCCGCCCATGGTGCCGGTGGCGGTGACTACGGCTTCGTTCATACCGGTCTTGCGGCGGGCGCCGTCCAGCTTGGCCCCGTAGCCGGGGAAGCGGAGGGGGTCATTGGCCGTCAGCTTTTCATGCAGCTCCCGGAAGGAGCCGGGGTCCAGCACGCTGCTGAGCCGGTAATAGGCCCCCATGGGGAAGTGGTAGCCGCACAGGGGGCAGACGGACAGCGCCGCCGCCACGTCCCTGCGCTGGCTTTCCCCGCCGCAATGGGGGCAGGTGACTAACTTTTCACCGGGGACGTAATTCTCCCGCATGGCCTTCATGGCCAGCAGCCGCGCCCGGCGTTTCGCAAAAATGTTTTCCATGTATTATCCTTTGTGATCGTCTACCCGGCGGCTGAATTCCAGCAGCTCCGGCAGGCTTCGGTCCAGAAAGGCGGTGGTGCAGCCGCCCCGGACAAAGGTGGGGTGGAACAGCAGCTCATAGGACAGCTCCGCATTGGTGGGGAAGCCCTCTAAGGTAAATTCCTCCAGACAGCGGCGCATCCTGCGGATGGCTTCCAGCCGGGTGGGGGCGTGGACCATCACCTTGGCGGCCAGAGAATCGTAATAGGGGGAGAGGGTGCAGCCGTTATAGAGGGCGGAGTCCACCCGGACGCCGGGGCCGCCGGGGAAGTGGAGAAATTCCACCTTGCCGGGGCAGGGCCGGAAATTGGCCGTGGGGTCCTCGGCGTTGATGCGGCACTCGATGGCGTGGCCGGTGAGGGTCACGCCCTCTTGGGTCAGGTCAAGGGGCAGACCGGAGGCGATGCGAAGCTGCTGACGCACCAGATCCACGCCGGTGATCATCTCCGTGATGCCGTGCTCCACCTGAATCCGGGTGTTCATCTCCATAAAGTAGAAATGCTGCCCGTCGCTGTCCAGCAGAAATTCCACAGTGCCCGCGCCCTCGTAGCGGACGGCCTGCGCCGCTTTCACGGCGGCCCGGCCCATCTCCTCCCGCAGTTCCGGCGTCAGGCACCGGGCGGGGGCCTCCTCGATGAGCTTCTGGTTCCGGCGCTGGATGGAGCAGTCCCGGTCTCCCAGATGGATGACGTGGCCCTGCCGGTCCGCTAAGATCTGAAACTCGATGTGCCGGGGCTCCAGCACCAGCTTTTCCAGATACATTTCGTCGTTTCCGAAGCAGGCGTTGGCCTCCGCTTTGGCGGCGGCGTAAGCGTCGGGCAGGTCTTTAGAACTGTCGCAGCGGCGGATGCCCCGGCCGCCGCCACCGGCGCTGGCCTTCAGCAAAACGGGATAGCCCACCGTCTCCGCCACGGCCAGAGCGTCCGCCACGGAGGATACCGGCCCGTCGGAGCCGGGAGTCACGGGAACCCCGGCGGCGCGCATCAGGTCTCGGGCGGCGGATTTGGAGCCGGCCTTCCGGATGGCGTCCCCGGAGGGACCGATGAAGGTGATGCCGTTTTCCGCGCAGGCGTCGGCAAATTCCGGGTTTTCCGACAGGAACCCGTAGCCGGGGTGCAGACCGTCGCAGCCGGTGGCTATGGCGGCAGAGAGCAGCGCCTGAGGGTTTAAGTAGCTGTCAGCGGCCCGGGGAGGGCCGATGCACACGGACCGGGTGGCCAGCTGGACGTGGAGGGCCTCCGCGTCCGCCTGAGAATACACCGAGACCGTCTCAATGCCTGCCTCCCGGCAGGCCCGCCGCACCCGGAGGGCGATCTCCCCCCGGTTGGCGATCAATACCCGCTTCAGCATGGCTGATAGCGGAACAGAGGCTCCCCGAAGGAAACCAGCGCGCCGTTTTCCTTCAGAACCGCTGTGATCTCGCAGTCACAGGGGGCGGGGATCTCACTCATCATCTTCATGGCCTCCAGCAGGCAGACGGGCTGGCCCTTGCGTACCCGGTCGCCCACCTTCACAAAGGGGGGCTGCTCCGGGGCGGAGGCGGCGTAGAAGGTGCCCACCATGGGGGCGGTGACGGCATCGCCCTCCAACTCAGCGGCCGCGGGAGCCGCCGGGACAGCAGCCGCTGCCGGGATCGCCGGTGCGGCAGACGCAGCGGGCGCGGCAACGGCCCGCTCCATTTCTATGGTAAATTCCTGGGTGGACAGCTTCAGCTTGGACAGGGAGCTTCCCTCGAAGCGGGCCAGCAGGTCGTTCAGTTCTTGATTGGTCATGGAATGTCCTTTCCTCGCAAAACCGGACCGCCGGAGGGTTTTCCCCTCCGGCGGACGCACGTTAATTCTTGTGAGCGGCCAGATAGGTCATGATGTCACCCACCGTTTTCAGGTTAGCGGCGTCCTCCTCGGCGATGGAGATGCCGGCGGCCTCTTCCAGGGCCATGACCAGCTCCACGGCGGCCAGAGAATCGGCGCCCAGATCGTCAGCCAGAGAAGCGGTAGGGGTCACGGCTTCGGCGTCGCAGCCCAGAGTCTCGACAATAATGTCACGCACTTTTTCAAATTCCATGATATATCTCCTTGTTTCAGTGAAAGTCGGCTCTCGTTAGTTAAAAATATTTACTTAAAATAATTTAACTAAAAGAATTGAACTATATAATAGCGGACGCCCCTCCCAATGTCAAGAAAAAAATTATGAACAATTTGCAACATCGGAAAAAGAGGGGGCTGCAAGCCAGTTTTTTGTTGACAGGGAAAACTGGATGTACTATCATCCAATCAGAAAGATGTATCTGCAACTATTTCTCGACCGGGCACAGGCTCCGGGGAAAGGAACGCTGTCAATAACCCCCACCAAATCTAACGATTTGGAGGGGTTTTGCGAGAAATCGTAAGCCCTGATTGACTACCCTAAGTGTTTCGAGCACTACGTT
>ERZ773173.975-NODE-975-length-29052-cov-4.278650_pt1 | contig 29052 bp, 26 predicted proteins | sample MGYA00580535_ERZ773173 | MGnify/ENA primary metagenome ERZ773173 (study PRJEB29015, sample SAMEA2737856) | human gut metagenome | biome: human gut; feature: human-associated habitat; material: faeces | place: China | collected 2012 ...
ATAGTGTACATATAGATGATCAAATGTATCTACTAGAGGCTGAAGATTTAAAAGAAGAAGCAAAAGATGATTCAAATACAATATGCAATGTTCCAAGATACTTGAATGTAAAAATAAAAGAAGCAGGAGAAGAATGGATAAAAGTTGCTTATAATGGAAAAGAAGGATATTTAAAAACAACAAACATAACATCAGAAGCAGTAACACCTATGATAAAAGAAAAAAATAGAATAGCAACATTAAAAAATAACTTAAATGTAGATATGGACTTAAGTGTACCAAGTGGACTAACACTTAGTGATTTCAAAACAGTTTTATCAAATAACCTAAGTGATAAAAACAAAATATTTGAACAAAGTGCGGAATATTTTTACAAGGCTGAGCAAAAATATAAAGTAAATGGAATATTTTTAGCATCAATAGGAATTCACGAAAGTGCATGGGGAACATCTAAAATAGCAAATGACAAAAATAATTTATTTGGTTTTACTGCGTATGATAGTGATCCATATAATAGTGCAACATCATTTGATAATTACGAAAATGCAATAAATAAAGTTGCAGAAGTTTTATCTACAAAATATTTACATGTTGCTGGAACAAAAATTAGTGATGAATTGACAGCTACAGGTACATATTTTAATGGAACATCAGCAAAATCAGTAAATGTAAGATATGCAAGTGATACAGGTTGGGCAGATAAAGTATTTAATTATATGCAATATTTATATAATAAGTTATAATTAGAAAAGGTAAATAAAAATGAATTTTAAAAGAAAGATAAAAATAAATGATAGATTCATAATACCAATATTTATTGCTAGTTTTATTATAATAATTATACTTCTGTTTGAATATGGTAATATAATAAGCAAAAATGTAAAATATAAAAAATTCGCAAAAGAAAATGTACAGGTATTTGAAAATAATAAAGAACAGGTTTTTAAAGTTGAAAAAATCCTTATATGTAGTAGTGCAAATGCTATAGATTTAAGTGAAAAGCAAAATCTTCAAGATATGAGTATTTATCAATATACAGACATAGCGGTATATATAAATAATGGAGAAGAGCTTACAAATAAAAATACAATAAAAAGACTTTATATTGATAATATAAGCTTAGAGGGAACAAGTGGCATTGGTCAAAAAAGCTTAAATTATAAAAATATTTTAAAATTTGGACTAAAAAAGGACACAAAGACTAAAAGTGCAAATTCAAATAATGATAATTCAACACTAAATGTGTTTGAAGGCTTGTTAAATAATCAAAAATCGCAATCAAATACATCAGAAACTATAGATGTCGGAAGTATTAATACTGATGATGATGGAATGATAAGTTTAACAAATACTAATAATACAACTAGTGAAAATGATTCAAACAATGATGCTAGGCAAAGTACAGAAAATTCGAATAGCGAGCAACAAGAAAATCAAAATGAAAATATTCAAGGCAATGACAAAATAGAATTTAACATAGTATACACAAACGAAGAAAATGAAAAAGCAAATTATGATGAGCCAACATTTTATACAGATTGTTCTAATCCAATAACATTAGAATACTTAAATAATAACATAGTATCACATTACAAAATGGATGAAAACAAAAGTGTTGCATTTGATGGAAGCATTTTAAAAGAAGCTGGAATTGAAACAGAAAGTCTAAACTGTAAGGTGAAATTTAAAATAAATATAGTAAATAATAATGATGAAAAATATTCTTGTTGGATAAATTTTGCAATTCCTTTAGATGATATATATGAAGGAACAACAATGAAAGCAAAAACAACAACTAATCAAAAATATGTATTTTTTAGAGAATAAAAAATACATATTTTTTTATTTTGTTAATAAAATTTAGAAAATTACAAAATATAAACTTAGGTGATATAATGCAAAATTTTTCAGAATATGCTAATACTTTAAGAAGAAAGATGAAATTTTCCAAAGAAGAAACTATATTTGTATGTATTGGCTCAAACAAAGTTGTTTGGGATAGTATAGGCCCTTATGTTGGAAGCATTTTAAAAGAAAAAATTGGGGAAAAGTATGTAATAGGAGATTTAGAAAACAATATTTGCAGTCAGAAAGATTTAAAAAGTTATTATCCAATAGTAAAAAATAAATTTGTTGTTGCAATAGATTCGGCAATTACAGAAAACAATTTAAGTGGAGAAATTTTTGTTACAGAAAAACCAATTGTTATGGGAATGGGTGTATATCAAAATAAGGGAATTGTTGGAGAGATAGGAATTAAAGCAGGTATAGATAGGGAGTTTTGTAATGAGAGATATATTTTAGATATTTCTAGGATTATAGTTGAGGGGATTTGTTTTTGTATTGGGGACGGTTTTTTTCGTAAAATTAAATTTTGAAATGGGGACGGTTCCTTTTTAAAAAAGGAACCGTCCCCATTTCGAAATTTCGGAAAAAGAACCGTCCCCAATCAGAAAAATTTATTTTCCAAAATCAACTTTAACATTTTTGCGAGCTTCGTCATCTGATTTGAATAATTCACGAGCGGTGAAATTAAACATACCAGCAATTATATTTGATGGGAAAACTTGAAGTTTTGTGTTGTACATAGTAACTGTATCATTGTAGAATTGTCTTGAAAATGATATTTTATTTTCTGTGTTACTTAATTCTTCTGATAATTGTTTAAAGTTTTCGTTAGCTTTTAATTCTGGATAATTTTCAGAAACAGCCATAATTGTTTTTAAAGATGCAGAAAGTTCGTTATCAAGTTTAGCTTTATCTTCAACAGTTGTAGCATTTGCCCAAGATGTACGAAGTGCAGCTATTTTCTCAAATGTTTCTTGTTCGTGATTCATATAACCTTTTACTGTTTCTACAAAGTTTGGTATTAAATCAAATCTTCTTTGAAGTTGGACATCAATTTGACTCCAAGCGTTATCAACTTTCATTTTAGATTGAACTAGACCATTATATGTAGATATTATAAAAGCTATAATTACAACAATGATAATTAAGATAATCCATAGCATAGTTACATTACCTCCTATTTTTTTTGTTTTAATATATCATATTTTTATGAATTTCGCAAGAGGAAAATACCTAATCACTGAATGACTTTTTTTGAAATGGGGACGGTTCCTTTTTCAAAAAGGAACCGTCCCCATTTCAAAAAAATTTAACAAAAAAGAGGGAATTATGTAAAATACGTCGAATAATATATTATGGAAAATAAAAATCTGGGAAGGAAAGAGAGGTTAAGAAGTGCGTTATAGTGATGAAATACTAAATGAAGTACGAGAAAATAGCGACATAGTAGAAGTAATTTCACAATATGTGCATTTAAAAAGAAGTGGAAGAAACTACTTTGGGTTATGTCCATTTCATAATGAAAAGTCACCATCTTTTTCGGTATCACCAGATAAGCAAATATTTCACTGCTTTGGATGTGGAGTAGGAGGAAATGTATTTACATTTATAAGTAAGATTGAGGGAATAGGATTTAAAGAAGCAATAGAAAATCTAGCAGATAGAGCTGGGATTGTGCTTCCAAAATCAACTAATAACGAAGATAGTAGAAAAGAAGAATTAAAATCAAAAGTTTATAAAGTAAATAATTTTACAGCAGATTATTATCACAAAAGGCTATATAAGCCAGAATCAAAAGCAGGACAAGAATATGTAAAACAAAGAAAGCTAACAAATGAAACGCTAGAAAGTTACAATCTAGGATTTTCGGGTAATTATGATGAACTATATAAAGTACTTAGAAAAGAAGGCTTTAATGATGAAGAAATATTAGAATCAGGTCTAGTCAAAAAAAATGAACACGGTCAATATGTGGATTTTTATAGAGATAGATTTATGATTCCAATTTTGGACGTCAGAAATAGGGTTATAGCATTTGGTGGAAGAGTTTTAGGAGATGCAAAAAGGTTTAAATATTTGAATTCGCCAGAAAATATAGTTTACAGCAAAGGAAAGCATTTATTTGGATTAAATGTTGCAAAAAGATATGACCATAAAAAACTTCTAATAGTAGAAGGATATATGGATGCTATATCACTTCATCAAAGAGGAATAACAAATGTTGTTGCAGCACTTGGAACGGCTTTAACCACAAATCAAGGTTGGCTACTTAGAAGAAATGCTGAGCAGGTTATTTTAGGTTTTGATGCAGATGGAGCTGGTCAAAATGCAATAATGAGAGCAATGGAAGTTATGCAAAATATGGGATGTGATATGAGAGTTCTCCAAATGACAGGTGCAAAAGATCCAGATGAATTCATTATAAAATATGGTTCTGCAAGATTTCAAAAATTGATGAATGAGGCAATATCACTTTTAGAATTTAGAGTAAAAGTCTTAGAACAAAATCTAGATTTGGAAGTTGCAAGTGATAAAGTAAAATTTTTAAATGAAATAGCAAAACTAATTGCTAAAATTGATAACACAATTGAACAAGAAATATACATAGAAAAGCTATCAAAAGGATATAATATATCTAAAGAGGCAATTTTTGGACAAGTAAATAAATTGCAATATTCAAGTAGGACTCAAACAAAAAATTTGGAAAAGCCAAAGCCAGTAGTTATCCACAAAAAAGAAACAAAAGTGGATAACAATGTATCAGAAGAAATTATAAAAAGGGAAAATACAATTATATCAATATTAATAAACAATCCAGAAAATTTTCAAATGATTAAAGAACATATGAAAATAGAAGACTTTAAATATGACTTAAATATAAAAATTGTAAAAGCATTATATGAAGAACTTGAAAAAGAGGATAGCAATATAAGTTTGGTATTAGATAAAATAGAGGATGAAGAAATAAAAAATCATTTAACTGCAATTATGGCAGAAGATTATGGAATATCAGACAGTAACGACACAAAGGCAATAGAGGATATTTTAAGAAAATATGAAAGAGAAAAATTGGAAAAAAGACGTGATGAACTAATTAGTTTAAGTTCAACAGAAACAGATGCAGTAAAAAGAAAAGAATTAGGTAAAGAATTAAATGATATAATTTTGAAATTAGTTAAAATAAAATAGAAATTTTTTAGAAAGGAAGTTCAAAGTGAAAGAAGAGAAAGATATTACAAAAAAAGAAGCAAAACCAGAAAAAAGAATGAGCGCAGAAGAAAAAGCACAAGCAAAAGAAAAAGTTGAAAAAATAATAAAAAAGGCAAAAGAAAAAGGAAAATTAACTTATGGAGAACTTGCATTGGAGCTAGATGATGCAAATCAAGATCAAATAGAAAAAGTATTTGATGTAATGGAAGAATTAGGAGTAGATGTTTTAAAAGATGACTTTGATGATGAACCAAATGAGGAAGATTTAAAAGAAGTTGAAAATTTAAAACTAGATGAAGTAACACAAGATGATACATTTGAGGGAATAAATGTAGATGACCCAGTTAGAATGTATTTACGTGAAATTGGTAGAATAAAACTATTAACGTATGACCAAGAATTAGATTTAGCAAAAAGAATTTTAGATGGAGATGAAGATGCAAAGCAAGAGCTTGCAGAAGCAAACTTAAGATTGGTTGTAAGTATAGCTAAAAAATATGTTGGAAGAGGGATGCTATTTCTAGATTTAATCCAAGAAGGAAATATGGGATTAATAAAAGCAGTAGAAAAATTTGATTATACAAAAGGATTCAAATTCAGTACTTATGCAACTTGGTGGATTAGACAATCTATAACAAGAGCAATAGCTGACCAAGCAAGAACAATAAGAATACCAGTTCATATGGTTGAAACAATAAATAAATTAATAAGAACATCAAGACACTTATTACAAAAACTAGGAAGAGAGCCAAGCCCAGAAGAGCTTTCAAAAGAACTTGAAATGCCAATTGACAAAGTAATGGAAATTCAAAAAATAGCGCAAGATCCAGTATCACTTGAAACACCAATTGGTGAAGAAGATGATAGTCACTTAGGAGATTTCATTCAAGACGAGGACTCACCAGCTCCACAAGATGCAGCAGCATATACACTTCTTAAAGAACAACTTGCAGAAGTAATGCAAACACTTACTCCTAGAGAAGCTAAAGTTTTAAGACTAAGATTTGGTCTAGATGATGGAAAAGCTAGAACTCTAGAAGAAGTTGGAAAAGAATTTGACGTAACAAGAGAAAGAATACGTCAAATAGAGGCAAAAGCATTAAGAAAATTAAGACATCCAAGTAGAAGTAAGAAGTTAAAAGATTATATGACATAGTGAGAAAAAGGAACTGGGACAATTAGTGCTAGTTCTTTTTTCGGATTTGGGACAGTTCTTTTTACAAAGATTTCTGATTTGGGACGGTTCTTTTTCAGAAAAAGAACCGTCCCAAATACAAAAAAAGGAGGAAATATGGAAAAAACAATAGAAATAATAAGAAATTTAAATGCCGAAACGCTAATGGACTTGGTTATAGCAATAATAATATTAGCAGTTTTAGATATATTTAGCCCATTATTTTCTTATGTAATTTTAAAACTATTCAATTTTGACAAAAGTAAGAAACAAATAAAAAACAATCCATTTTATATGCCACTAAAAGCATTTTTTAGGGTAACAGGAATATATGTAGCAATTTTATTTGTAAGACCAACATTTGAATTATCAGATAATTTTATGCTTATGGCAAACAAAATATATAAAGTAATAGTAACAATTACAATTGCAAACAGTTTAGCAAATAGTATGACTAAAAAATCAAGATTTATAAAAGCAATAAGAGATAAAAGCGAAAAAGAGATAAATGATGCATCAACAAAAATGATGATAAGACTCATAAGAGTTGGAATATATATAGTTGCAACATTTTTAGTATTCTATGAAATTGGATATGACCTAAGTGGATTAATAACTGGACTAGGACTTGGAACTGTTGTATTAACATTGGCTGCACAAGATACAGTTAAAAGTTTGCTTGGTGGATTTATAATATTTGCAGATAAACCATTTAAGGTTGGTGATTATATAAAAGTACAAAACTATCAAGGAACAGTTGAGGATATGACATTAAGAAGTACTAGAATAAGACAATTAGATGATTCTATACTTCAAATACCAAATTCAGCAATAGCATCTAGCTCAATAGAAAATTTAAGTAAAATGAGACGCAGAAGATATGTATTAAATCTTCATATTGTAGAAGATACAAAGCCTGAGAAAATTGTTGAATTAAAACAAAGAATATATGAAGATTTAATGAAAAATGAAAATATAATAAAAGACACAATAAGTATATACTTTACAGAAATAGCAGAAAGCAGTTTTAGAATTTCTATATATTTCTACTTTGATGTAACAGATTATAATGAATTCCTAGAATTAAAAGATGGAGTAAATAGAAATATTGTTACAATATTAAACAAAGAAAAAGTAAGTTTAGCTTATGACACAAAAACAATAGAAATAAAAAAATAAATCTACATAAAAAATTCATAAAATCATCACAAAGATAATGTATAATAAAAGAAGCTATCAAAATAAGGAGGATGCTTACAAATGGAGAATACTACTATTTTAATTGTAGATGATGAAGCGAGAATGAGAAAATTAATAAAAGATTTTTTAACTAAAAATGATTACAAAACACTAGAAGCAGGCGATGGAGAAGAGGCAATTGAGGTTTTTGAGGAAAACAAAAATAAGATAAGTTTAATATTATTAGATGTTATGATGCCAAAACTAGATGGATGGTCTGTGTTAAGAAAAATAAGAAATGAATCACAGGTTCCTGTAATAATGCTTACAGCAAGAGGCGAAGAACAAGACGAATTATTTGGATTTGAACTTGGGGTTGATGAATATATTTCTAAGCCATTTAGTCCTAAAATACTTGTCGCAAGAATAGAAGCAATTTTAAAAAGAATCAATGGTGACAAAGAAAAGGTTAGAGATTATGATGGTATAGTAATTAACGACCAAGGAAGAACTGTAACTGTTGATGGAAAGCCTGTTGATTTAAGTTTAAGAGAATACGAGCTTTTAAAGTATCTACTTGATAATGAAAAAATAGCACTATCAAGAGACAAAATATTAAACAATGTCTGGAATTACGACTATTATGGGGATTCTAGAACAATAGATAGCCATATAAAAAAAATTAGACATAAATTGGGTAAAAAAGGGAAATATATTGAAACAATTAGAGGAGTAGGATATAAATTCGAAATTAAATAAATTTAAACGAAGTTGGGATTAAGCATAACTTGTCTCAACTTTAAATTTTAGCATGAATGCCAAAATATAAAAATATGCAGTTAAGAAGGGAATCTAATTATGAAAAACGAAATAGGAATTTTTAAATCAATAAGAACCAAGCTATTTTTATCCTTGTGTATTATTGTTATTGCAATAATTATATCACTTATTTTACTTAACAATTTTGTACTAAGAAAGTTCTATGAATACAATAAAGAAAAGCAATTAGAAAATGTTTATCAAACTATAAATGAATATTATAATGATGATTCAAGTCAAAAAAATTTATCAGACGAATTAGACAAAATTGCGATAAATAATAACTTTGATATATTGATAAGAAGTGATGAAAATGTAAGTATTTACAGCTCAAACAAAGACTTTTACTCTGCAATAGGGGAAATGATTATATCAATTTTAAGAGAAGAAAAAAATCAATCTGATGTATTAGAAAGAAACGAAAAATACACAATTAGTAAATATAGTGATAGCAAAACAAAGATAAATTACATAATGCTGGTTGCAAATTTAGACAATTCATATCATTTATATATAAGAATGCCTGTTACATCTATTGATGAAAGTGTAAAAATATCAAATGAGTTTTTATCTATAATTGCAATATTTGTTATAATAATTGGTGGAACTGTTTTGTCTGTTGTGTCTCGTAGATTTAGTGAGCCTATTGTAGAACTTAATCAGATTGCTAAAAAGATGGCAAACCTAGATTTTAGCCAAAAATATAAATCCTCTTATGCAAATGACGAAGTGGATATGCTAGGAAACAGCATAAATAAATTATCAACTACACTTGAAGAAACAATTAGACAATTGCAGAACAATAATACTCAGCTTGAAAGGGATATAGAGGAAAAGTCTCAAATTGACGAAATGAGAAAAAGCTTTATATCTGACGTTTCACACGAACTAAAGACGCCGATTGCATTAATTCAAGGCTATAGTGAGGGATTGATTGAAAATGTAAACAGTGATGAGGAATCTAGAAAATTTTATGCTGAGGTTATTCAAGATGAAGCAAGTAAAATGGATAGATTGGTTAAAAGATTATTAGAACTTATGAAACTTGAATATGGTAAAATGGAGTTTAATAATAAGGAGTTTAATATTGTTGAACTAGAAAATGAAATTTTAAGAAAATCTGTTGTTATGATGGAAAAAGAGAGTGTAAAGTTAGAGAAAAATATAGATTTGTCTAAGGAGATTATGGTTTATGCTGATGATTTCTATATTGAACAAGTTTTAACAAATTATATTACAAATGCTATTAAATATTCGATTGAGATTAATGGCGAAAAAGTTGTTAGAATTGAAAATGAAATTTTAGAGGATACTAATAAGGTAAGAATTAAGGTATTTAATACATTTGAAGAATTTTCTAAGGATGATATGGTTCGTATTTGGAATAGATTTTATAAAGCAGATGAATCTCGTAATCGTGACAAAGGAGGTAGTGGTATTGGTCTTTCTTTGGTTAAGGCGATTATGAATAATTATGGCAACAGCTATGGTGTTAGAAATGTTGCTGGTGGCGTTGAGTTTTGGTTTGAGTTGGATTTGATTAAATGATAGTGCAACTGAAATTCGGTGTATATTTGCAAAGCCTTTTATTATAGAATACTTGCAAGGAGGTTGCAAATATGAACAAATTAAGAATACCACAAAATCATAGCGGAGTTAGTAAAACTTTGAGATTACCAGAAAATATAGTAGATGATGTACAAAATCTTGCAAATCTTAAAAATTTGTCTTTTAATAGGATTGTGATTTCTTTGCTGGAGTTTGGACTTAGTAATTTGGATGAGAGAGATGGCAAAGAATTAGAGAAGATGCATAAGTAGAGTAGCAATTTTGAATTTGCTACTCTATTTTTAGGATGAAAGTCGATAAAAAACATTATATTTTTTGCAAAAAGAAACGGTCCCAATGAAAAAAGAAACACTCTTTTCATGGGACCAAAAAGAACCGACCCCTATGGTCCCAAAACAATCCTCTTAGCTCTTTCAATATCCTCATTATTAGCTTCACGTACGCCTTCCAACTCATACTTATCACCATACTCAAGCCACTTATATTTACCCATAGTATGATAAGGTAAAAATTCAACTTTTTGAACAGACTTCAAAGAACTAATAAAATCTCTTAATTTAATCAAATCATTCTCATCATCAGTAAAACCAGGGACTAAAACTTGTCTAATCCACATAGGTTTACCAATATCACTTAAATACCTAATAAAAGCAAGCTCTCTTTCATTAGAAAATCCAACTAAATCTTTACATTTATCTGGATCAATATGTTTAACATCCATTAAAAATAAATCAGTTAAATCAATGAGTTCCTTCATTTTATCAGTCAAACCAACCATACCAGATGTATCAATACAAGTATGAATGCCTTTAGCTTTAAGCTTCTTAAAAAGTTCAATTAAAAACTCAAATTGCAAAAGAGGTTCACCACCAGAGCAAGTAATGCCACCATTTCTTATATAATTTTTATATCTCAAAATATTATCAAAAATATCATCTAAAGAACGGTAATCTCCTGCATTTATATCCCAAGTATCTCTATTATGGCAATATTTACATCTTAAGCTACATCCTTGTAAAAATAAAACATATCTTATTCCAGGTCCATCTAAAGTACCAAAAGATTCAACTGAGTGTACTTTTGCATAATATTTTAAATCATCTTTGTTTTGCATATCATAATCCTTTCATTTTTTCTCATTGGGACCGTATCATTTCGCGAAAAGAAACGGTCCCAATGGAAAAAGAAACGATCTTTTTGCGAAAAGAAACGGTCCTTTCACGAAAAGAACCGTCCCCAATCAGAAAAAATTATATTTTTTCGTGAATAGTTCTGTTAATAACATCCATTTGTTGTTCTCTTGTCAAAGAAGTAAATTTAACTGCATAACCTGAAACACGAATTGTAAGTTGAGGATATTTTTCTGGATGGTCCATAGCATCTAGTAATAAGCTTCTATCAAATACATTAACATTTATATGATGTCCAGTTTCTGCGAAATATCCATCTAACATATTTACTAAATTTGTAACTTTTTCATCCTCAGTTTTTCCAAGAGTTCCAGGAGTAATTGAGAATGTAAACGAAATTCCATCTTCAGCTGAATCAAAAGGCAATTTTGCAATTGAGTTCATAACAGCTAAAGCTCCGTTTTTATCACGTCCGTGAAGTGGGTTTGCTCCAGGTCCGAATGGAGCACCTGCACGACGTCCATCTGGGGTATTTCCTGTTGCTTTACCATATACAACATTTGATGTGATTGTTAATATTGATAATGTGTGTTTTGCATTTTTGTATGTTGGATGTTTACGTAGTTTTTCCATAAAGCGTTTTACTAAGTCAACTGCTATTTGGTCAACACGGTCATCATCATTTCCGAATTGTGGGTATTCTCCTTCTACTTCATAGTCTGTAGCAATTCCATCTTCATCACGAATTACTTTTACTTTTGCATATTTTATTGCAGATAATGAGTCTGCTGCAACAGAAAGTCCTGCTACTCCACAAGCCATTGTTTGGAATACATCTTTATCATGTAATGCCATTTCGATTGCTTCATAAGAATATTTATCATGCATATAGTGAATTGCATTTAAAGCTTTTATATAAATTTTTGCAACATAATCCATCATTTGGTCATATTTTTCCATTACTTCATCATAGTCTAAGTATTCAGAAGTGATAGGTGCAAATTTTGGTGCAACTTGTTTTTTAGTTACTTCATCAACACCACCATTGATAGCGTATAGTAAAGTTTTTGCAAGGTTTGCACGAGCTCCGAAGAATTGCATTTGTTTTCCAATTCTCATTGGAGATACGCAGCAAGCTATTCCATAGTCATCTCCTAATGTGATTCTCATTAAGTCATCATTTTCATATTGGATTGATGATGTTTTTATTGAGATATCTGTTGCAAATCTTTTGAATCCTTCTGGTAATCTTGTAGACCATAAAACTGTCATGTTTGGTTCTGGTGCAGGTCCTAAGTTTACTAAAGTGTGAAGTAGTCTAAAAGAGTTTTTAGTAACTAAAGTTCTTCCATCAATTCCCATTCCACCAATACTTTCTGTTACCCATACAGGGTCTCCAGAGAATAGTTCGTTATATTCTGGTGTACGAAGGAAACGTACTAATCTTAATTTCATTATAAAATGATCCATTAATTCTTGAGCTGTTTCTTCTGTTAAAGTACCATTTTTTAAATCTCTTTCAATATAAATATCTAAGAATGTAGATGTTCTACCTAAACTCATAGCAGCACCATTTTGATCTTTTATTGCTGCTAAATATCCAAAGTATAACCATTGGATTGCTTCTTTTGCGTTATTAGCAGGTTTTGAAATATCAAATCCATATTTTGATGCCATAATTTTTAGAGCATTTAAAGCTTTTATTTGTTCAGAAACTTCTTCACGATGACGAATTATATCTTCTGTAAATGCATCTACATCTAATTCTTCTAATTCATGTTTCTTTTCTTCTATTAAAACATCAACACCATAAAGTGCAACTCTTCTGTAGTCTCCAATTATTCTTCCACGTCCATATCCATCTGGTAAACCTGTTAATAATTTATTTGAACGAGCTCTTCTTACATCTGGAGTGTATACATCAAATACTCCATCATTATGTGTTTTTCTTATTGAGTGGAAAATTTTATCAACTTCTGGGTCAACTTCTCTTCCATAAGCTTGACATGATTTTTCAACTATTTTGATACCTCCATAAGGCATAATTGCTCTTTTTAAAGGTTTATCTGTTTGAAGCCCTACTATTTCTTCTAGGTCTTTATCAATATATCCAGCATCATGTGCTGCAACTGTTGATACAGTTTTTGTATCTATATCTAAAACTCCACCTGGAGCTGCTTTTTCTTCTTTGTATAATTCTAATACTTCATCCCACAATTTTTTTGTTTTTTCAGTAGGATTGGCTAAAAAGTTTGAATCTCCTTCATAAGGGGTGTAATTTCTTTGAATAAAGTCTCTTACATTTATCTCTGATTGCCAGTCACCTTTTTCAAAATCGTTCCATGCATCAAATTTCATTTATATCATCCTTTCATTTTTACATTTGTTTTTATTATTTACATTTTCGAACGAAATTATGATATCATAATGGGGAATTTATAGCAATATGTTTTTTTGAAATTTTTGTGAATTTTTGGATAAAAAAGACGTTAATCCAATTTTATAGTACAAACAGCTATGATTAAAAAAGATTTTCAAATGGTATTGTAAAAAAAAAGCATAATTGGTAAAATATAGATGTATATTTATTTTACAAAAGAAAGCGAGGTGAGAACATGGAAGAAAAGAATGTTACAAAGATAAGTTTATCAACGTTTTTCCTAATATTAGCAGTAATTGCAATAATAGTTATGGGCATATTCATTTATAAGCTTAATAATGATAAAACAGCAGAAACTCAAAAATCTGCTGAACTTCAAGCACAAGTAAATAGCCTAAATGGAACTGTTGGTGAATTACAAGGAAAGATAAATACAATTTCTGATACTGTTTCTAGTAAAGATAATGCAAATACTAATACTGTGGATAACACTATAAATAGTAAAACAGAAAATCAAACAACAACATCATTGGTAAATAAAAGATTATACAAGTTATATAGCAATCAAAGATATATTCTTTTAATGGATGATAATGCATATGATACTGATCAAGACTTTTTAAAGAAAAAAACATATATTTTAGACTTAAACATGATAAATGGGAATGAACTAGTTAAAGAAGTTAATTTATCAAACAAATTAACTCCATTTGTCAATGAATATATTAATAAAAGTTCAAAAAATGGTACTTGTACTGTAGAATATTTTGGAGTTGAAGATATGATGACACCTCCTGATATTAATGAAGAAAATGAAGTTGCTTTTAAAGTATATTATAGGTGTGTTGATGAAAATACAGAAACAAGTATGGGATCTGAAATATATGCATATAATGTAAAAACAGATACAATACGTGATTTAGGCAGTGCAAATTAAAAAATATAAAATAGAATAATTGATGGTCAATAAAAAAATTATTGATCATCTTTCATAATTAGTTATTATTGTTTTTCTGACTTTTGCACCGATATTGTAATGAGTTTTATTGGCTTCTTTTTCAAGTATAACAGCAGTATGAGGTTCTACATAAGCAATGACAGTTTTTTCTACCATTCTCAAATTACAATTCTTTATCTTTGGCTTACTAATTAAAAGAAAAAAATAAGCAGACTAAATCGACTTATATATCGTGAAATGATATTCTCTTTTGTTTACTTCAAACTCGCATGCCTCAATAATTACAAGTAGTTCGACGAAAACGCATTATGGAGCGGGTAGAGGGAATCGAACCCTCACAACCAGGTCGGAAGCATGGGATTCTACCATTAAACTATACCCGCAACTCTTAACCATTATACTAAAAAATATAATCAAATTCAAGAAAAAATAGAAAATTTTTTAATAATTAACATATATAATTAAAAGTTGACATAAGACTGAGAAAATATTATAATGTAAAGAGTGATTTATCACTTCAGAAAAAAGTTAGGGAACATTGAAAAGTTTATAGTTTAGAAAGGAGAAAAAATGGCTGGAATTATTGTGATTTTTTTGTTATGTGTTTTTGCAAGAGTAATTTTTGTTTTTTGGAAAGAAGCTTTCTTAATTGAGGGTAACTCCAAGGAAAGTGTGAAAAAAGTAAAAAGGGTACGGCTCTTTCTGATAGGAATTATTACAGTGATTATATTAGTTGTTGCGTTAATAAATTCCATATTTTTCACAACAGAGCAGCAAATAGGTTTTACAACATTCTTGGGTAAGAATACCATAATAGAAAATGCAGGGATGCATTTCAAAATTCCATTTTTAGCTAAGTCTTATATAATGGATGGAACAACCCAAGGTATGCCTATCGGATATCAGATGGATAATGATGAATCTGTATATGAAGATAGTTTGATGATAACATCTGACTTCAACTTTATTAATATGGATTTTTATGTTGAATATAGAATTAGTGATCCAATCAAATATCATTATTCAACAAGTGATCCGGAGGCATTTCTGGAAAACATTGCTTTGGCAGCGATAAGAAATACAGTTGGTCAGGTTGATGTAGATTCTGCAATGACAACAGGCAAAAGCGAAATTGAATCTAAGGTTCTAGATGATATAATTTTAGAACTTGATAAACATCAAACAGGACTTACAGTATCCAATATAAGCATTCAGGATACAGAAGCTCCAACTGAAGAAGTACAAGCAGCTTTTAAGGCTGTGGAAGACGCAAAACAGGGAGCAAGTACAGCAGTGAACGAAGCTAACAAGTATACAAATGAAAGAATACCTGAAGCAGAAGCTGCTGCATCAAAAATAAAAAGTTCTGCAGAAGCCACTCGTACAGAGAGAGTAAATCAGGCGAGTGAAGAAGTTGCAAAATTTAATGCAATATATGACGAGTACCAGAAAAATCCTGAAGTGATAAAGCAAAGGCTATATTTAGATACTTTAGGAGAAGTTTTACCTAATATGGAAATCGTAATAGGTGATGGAAAAGTTATATATGTTACTGGAAATGGAGAAAAAAGCTTAGCAGATGTAGAAATGGAGGGTAATAATGAAAAATAAATTAAAACGCAGTATAATTTCAGCAATTATCGCAATAGTAGCAGTACTTACTTTTGCTTTTTCCTTTAACTATAATGTCAAAGACAGAGAGGTTTTAGTATTTCAGTTTGGAAAACTGGTAAACGTACATTCAGATGAGGGAGTGTATTTTAAGATACCATATATCCAAACTGTTAAATCAATATTTGTGGGAGAAAGAATTTATGATATCCCACGGACCAATGTAACGACGTCTGACAAAAAGACTATGATTTGTGATGCATATGCTACGTGGAAAATCACTGATATAAAGAAGTATTATTCCAAGTTAAGTAGTGTAGAAGCAGCACAGGATAGACTGAATGCAGCTGTATACTCATCTATAAAAAATGTGATATCTAGTACATCACAAGATGAGGTTATATCAGGAAAAGATGGTTCATTAGGAGCCAATATCTTAAAAAAGACAAATCTAGATAGTTATGGAATTTCAGTAACTAATATAGAGATTAAGGTATTGGATTTGCCTGATGACAACAAGGAGTCAGTATATAAAAGAATGATTTCTGAGCGGCAAGCAATTGCTGCGAAATATACTGCAGATGGAGAAAAAACTGCAAACACAATAAAATCAGAGACAGATGCAAATGTCAGAACGATAAAATCAAATGCAGAAGCAGAGGCTGCGGATGTAATTGCTAATGGGGAAACTCAGTATTATCAGATATTGGCAGATGCATATTCAAAGTCCGAAGATAAAACAGAGTTTTACAAATATTGGTCAGGACTGGAAGCATTAAAAGACACTCTCAAAAATGGTGGAACCTATGTTATTGATAAAAGTTCACCTTTATATGAAGTTTTAATTAATAAATAACATAAAAAAAATCCCTAACTTTTCTTGGGCTCTTTATAGAGTCCATTATTTTTTTTAGAAAACCCCCAGACTATCTGGGGGTTTTCTAAAAACAATAATGAAGAGGAGTTCAAAATATAACTCCTCTTTTCGTAAGCTGTTAGAAATTGGAGAGGGTAGAGAAAATCGAACCCTCACAACTAGGTCAGAAGCATGGGATTCTACCATTAAACTATACCCTATACCAGCGGTTCGTAGATATTATACTAAAAAAAAATAAAGCAAATTCAATACAAAATAAAATAAAAATATTTTCTAATAGTTAAAAGTAACCTTAACTTTACATTTAAGGCTAGAATATTTTTTAATAAAATATTTATCAAAACACTACAAAAACAAACAAAAATATGTTATACTAAGTATGTTAAAATAAAAAGAAAGTAGGGAAAAATATTGAGAACCAATAATAGAAGAAATCAAGAAGAAAGAAGAAATCAAACAAGAAGAAAAGAAACAAGAAGAGAAAATAACCGTGGAATAGTAGATAGAAGAGGTGCAATGGATAGAAGAAGTCAAAATAGGAGAATGGAAGACAAAGAAGAAAAAATAAAAGAAGATTTAGAAAGAATATTTGATGACCAAATAGAAGGAAGAAATGCAGTTTTAGAGCTATTAGAAAGTGATAAAGACATAAACAAAATATATATCACTAAAGGAGAATTAAAAGGTTCAATAAATAAAATAATTGCAATAGCGAACGAAAAAAAGGTTATAATAGTTCAAAAAGACAAAAAACAAATGGATATGATGGCTCAATCTGAAAACTATCAAGGAGTAATTGCAGTAGTTCCACCTTACGAATATGTGGAGATTGAAGATATTTTAGAGGTAGCAAAAGAAAGAAATGAAGATCCATTTATACTAATTTTAGATGGAATAGAAGATACTCATAATTTAGGTGCAATAATAAGAACAGCTGAAACTGCAGGAGTTCACGGAATAATAATACCAAAAAGAAGAGCGGCACAAGTAAATAGTACAGTAAGCAAGGTAGCTTCTGGAGCACTTGAATATATGAAAATTGCTAGAGTAAACAATATAACAGATACAATATCAAAATTAAAAGATAAAGGTGTTTGGATTTGCGGAACAGCAATAGATGCAGATAAATTTTATTATGACCAAAACTTAACAGGACCACTTGCAATAGTTATAGGAAACGAGGGAAAAGGAATAAGTGACTTAGTAAAAAGAAATTGCGATTTTCTTGTAAAGATACCTATGAAAGGAAAAGTTACATCTCTAAATGCTTCTGTTTCAACAGGAATAATAGTATATGAAGCAGTAAAGCAAAGAAATTAAGGAGGAAATATAAATGCAAGATAATAAAATAAAGATAATAATAATAATTTTAATTGTTCTTATATTTCTTGTAGGAATTGGTGGAACGGTTTTATATTTTACAACAGATATGCTAAAATCAAGTAAAATACTATTTCAAAAATATATTGCACAAGATATGCAAAATATTGTAGATGTATTTGAAGTATCAAAAGAGGAGCAAAATATAGATCTATTAAGAAAAAGTGATTATAAAGAAGCAACAAATGCAACATTAAAATATCTTGAAAAAGAAAATGATGAGCAAGAAGTATATACAATAAAAGAAGAAGGAATAAACAAAGCCCAAGAAAACTCATCATACAGAAACATATCTATGTCATATGGAGATAATGTATTAATGTCAGTTGATTTATTAAGCCAAAACAATACATATGGTTTTAGATTAGCAAACTTAGTACAACAATTTGTTAGTGTTCAAAATGCTACAGTTCCATATTTTGTTTCAAGTATGGGATTAGATGGAAGCATTTTTCAGGAAACTTTAAAAGGAGTTGATGTTGCAGGTCTTTTAGATTTTTCAGATGAAGAAGTAGAGCAATTAACAAACACATATATGAGTGTAGTTTTAAAAGATTTAGATAAAGCACATTATTCATCAAAAAGAAATTCAATTATAACTCTAAATAACAAAGAAAGTGTAACTACAAATGCATATACATTAACAATAACCAAAAATGAATTAGATAAATTATATAAAAAATTGTTAAATCAAGCTATAAATGATAATATAATTTTAGCTAAATTGGATAGCATTGATTCAAAAATAAAGGAAGCAGGATTTAAAGAAGCAGAAGGAAAGAGTTTGAAAGAACAGTATATTAGTAATTTAAAGGAAATTGTAGATGGATTAGAATATCAAGGGGAAGATTCTAGAAAAATAAGTGTTACAGTGTATGAGCAAAAAGGTAGAACTGTTAGAACTTTAATAAAAACAGAAAATGCTGAATATGAAATAGATTTAGATAGTTCAAATGGTAAAAAACTTAGTCTAAAAACAACTGAAATAACAGGAGAAGAGAAAAAAATAAAACTTTATACTTTGGGTAAAACAGATAATGAACAAGGTAGGAACAGAGAGTTTTCATATAGTGATGAAAATCAAAATTTAGAGGTTGCCTTAAATACTGTTCAAACAGATTCAGAAATTGCAGTAGATACAAATGTAAATTACAAAAGTACAGATATTACAAGCATTGACTTTACCTCAAAGACACAAATAGAATTATCAGCAAATGAAGCAATACCAGTCAATTTTGATGAAACTAATAATATATTATTAAATAATTATGAAGGAGATAGAATCTTATCAATACTAGATAGCCTAAAAAATAGAGCAATAGCAAGTCTTGAGCAAAGTCAATCTATTATAAATACAAAATTATTAAATAATATAATTCTAAAAATCGATGAAAAAGAACAAAAACAACAACAACAAGAAAAAGATGATGAAGAATTGAAAAAAGAAAAATTTAATAATAAATTTATCTTATATGAAGGTGAAAATGTTGAACAAGAATATGTTCAAAAATTAATAAAAACAGTAAGTGAAAATATGGAAGATTATCAAGTTGTTAGTGGTACTCAAATTAAGATATTAATAAAAGAAGGAGTAAAAAACGAGCAAAAGGCTAATGAAATTTTAACAGCTATTGATTCTAGTAAAAATACTTTTAATATAAAATTAAATTATGATGAACAAGGATATGTAAATTCGATTGATATAACTGTTTACGAAAAGAAATAATATAAAAAATAGATTTTGTTAAAAAAGCAAAATCTATTTTTTATAGAGAATTTGCATAAAAAATCAAATAAATGCTTGCATTTACATAAAAAGTGTGATAGAATACTAAGCGTTAAAAAAACACATAAGGGGAGCAAACCAAAGGAGTGCCTTAAAACAAGGTCTTTGTAAACTATGAACCTTATGGAAGAAATAACAAAAAGGGAGGAATTAAAAATGGCAGTAGTTGCAATGAAACAATTACTTGAAGCAGGTGTTCATTTCGGACATCAAACAAGAAGATGGGACCCAAGAATGGCAGAATACATATTCCAAGCTAGAAACGGTATCCATATAATCGATTTACAAAAAACATCTAAAAAATTAGATGAAGCTTATGAATTCATAAGAAGTCAAGCAGAAGAAGGAAAAACAATCTTATTCGTAGGAACAAAAAAACAAGCACAAGAATGCATCAAAGAAGCAGCAGAAAAATGTGGTATGTACTATGTTGACCAAAGATGGTTAGGAGGAATGCTTACAAACTTCAAAACTATCAAAACAAGAGTACAAAGATTAAAAGACTTAGAAAAAATGCAAGAAGATGGAACATTTGATGTATTACCTAAAAAAGAAGTTATTTTATTAAAGAAAGAAATGGAAAAACTTCAAACAAACTTAGGTGGAATAAAAGATATGGAAGAAATGCCAGGAGTAATATTCCTAGTAGATCCTAAAAAAGAATACAATGCTATAAACGAAGCTAAAAAATTAAATATACCTACAGTTGGAATAGTAGATACAAACTGCAATCCAGAAGTATTAGATTATGCTATACCTGGAAATGATGATGCAATAAGAGCTGTTAAATTAATAACAGATGTTATGGCAAATGCAGTAATCGAAGGAAAACAAGGTGAAAGCTTTGAAGAATCTCAAGATGTAGCTTCAGAAGAAGCTGAAACTATGGAAGAAGTAGTAGCTGAAGTAGAAGAATAATAAAAATAAAGAGTAGGGCTTAACTGCTCTACTCTAATTTTAAATAAATTTTAAATTAGGAGGAGATAATTATGGTATCAGCAGCAATGGTAAAAGAATTAAGAGAAAAAACAGGTGCAGGAATGATGGACTGCAAAAAAGTTTTAACAGAAGCAGATGGAGATATGGAAAAAGCAATCGAACTTTTACGTGAAAGAGGAATTGCAAAAGCTGCAAAAAAATCTGATAGAATAGCAGCAGAAGGACTAGTTTTAGGATATGTATCAGAAGATGGAAAAGTTGGAGCAGTTGTAGAAGTTAACTCAGAAACAGACTTTGTTGCTCAAAACGCAGAATTTAAAGAATTTGTTGAAGCAGTTGCAAAACAAGTAGCTTTAAAAAATCCAGCTGACGTAGAAAGTTTATTAGAACAAGAATCAATAGATGAAGCTGGTAAAAAAGTATCAGAAGTATTAGTTGATAAAGTTGCAAAAATCGGAGAAAAATTAAGTATTCGTAGATTTGTAAGATTTGAAACAACTGATGGATTAATAGAAAAATACATCCACGGAGATGGAAAAATTGCTGTTTTAGTAAACGTAAAAAACGGAGACAATGTTTTAGCAAAAGACATTTGTATGCAAATAGCAGCAGCTAAACCAGAATTTTTAAATAGAGAAGCTGTACCACAAGAAAGATTAGACAAAGAAATGGAAATCCTAAAAGTTCAAGCTATGAACGAAGGAAAACCAGAAGCAATAGCAGAAAAAATCGTTCAAGGAAGAATTGGAAAATTCTATAGCGAAATCTGCTTAGTTGAACAACCATTTGTTAAAGACCCAGATATGAAAGTTGAAGATTTATTAAAATCTAAAAATGCTGAAATAGTGGAATTTGCAAGAATTGAAAAAGGTGAAGGAATCGAGAAAAAAGAAGAAAACTTTGCTGAAGAAGTTATGAAACAAATAAAATAATTTAAAATATCATTTTACTCCAATAATAATCATATAATTATATAAGATTATTATTGGAGGTTTTTTTTAAAATATGTTTTTTGTAATAAATAAAGAAAAAGTTTATGCCTATGTTGTATCTATTCTAACAATAGTTACTTTATTTTTTATGTCTCACATATTAAATACAGATATTACAGGAAGCCAAGAAACGTCAGTAAATACTGTTAATGAGCAAAATATGAATTATAATAATAATGTAAATATAAACGAAAATAGTAATATGTGCGGGGATGAAAATTCAAATATAATTGAAAATAAAATTAAGGATACCCATATAAAATAATTAACATTAAATGGTATAAATTTTTATATTGAGGATATAATTAGATGAGAACACTTTAAAGTTTAGAAGGGGAAAGAGATGCCTTTTGTTGGGATAATATCAAAAGAAAATGATAGTAATTTTATAAAAAATGCAATTAGCAAAAATTCAAAAGAAAGCAATTTTGAAATTATAAATATAAATAGAAAAAGCATCGAAAATGTAAAAAATGTTAAATTTGATATTTTAGTAATATGTGAAAATATAGAAAAAATGATTAAAAATTCATCATATTTGGAAGAAATTATAAAAAAAGCAGATTATATAATTGTCAATTCTGATATAAAAGAAAATCTATCAATTTTAAGAAATGCGGAAGCAAATATTATCACTTATGGTTTTAATGCAAAAGCAACAATAACAATATCTAGTATAAAAGAAGAAAAGATAATGATATGTGTGCAAAGAAAAATTAAGGCTGTAAATAGCATTATAGAGGAACAGGATTTTAATGTAGAAATAGAGAAAAACAATGTAAACAAATTATATAATGTGCTTGTAATTTTCACAATTTTGGCTATTTATGGTAAAATATTACAAAAAATTTAACAAAATTTAACTCTTTATGTAGACAAAACCAGAAAAGTGTTGTATAATAGGTATTATGAGATTTGAGACTAGAAAAATAAAGAGGCACTCTAGATAAATCCAAAAAAGAAATAGGGAGGAATAAAAATTGGATACAAATTATTTAGAAAACAACTACTTAACATTAGTAGGAAAGGTAACATCTGAAAAGAAATTCAGTCACGAAATTTATGGAGAAAGATTTTATTCATTCGATCTTTCAACACCACGTTTAAGCGGGAATGCAGATATAATTCCTGTAACAGTTTCAGAAAGACTAATTAATGATGACATGATGACAATAGGAACAAAATTATTAATAAAAGGACAATTTAGATCATACAACAGTTATGAAAATGAAAAAAACAGACTAATACTTACAGTATTTGCAAAAGACATTGAAAAATTGGAAGATGCCGTAGAAGAAGCAGAAGGAGAAGAATCAAACGAATTTGCAAAAAAAGATACAATAACAAACGAAGTTGTATTAGTTGGTTATATTTGCAAAAAGCCAATCTACAGACAAACACCATTTGGAAGAGAAATTGCAGATATATTATTAGCAGTAAATAGAGCTTACAACAAATCAGACTATATTCCATCAATAGCTTGGGGAAGAAATGCAAGATTCTGCCAAAACCTAGAAGTTGGAACAGAAGTAAAAATAGTAGGTAGAATTCAATCAAGAAACTATGAAAAGAAATATGAAGATGGAACAGTAGTTAAAAAAGTAGCTTATGAAGTTTCTGTTGGTAGCTTAGAAGTTGTTAAAGAAAATGACAATTCAGATGAGAACCAAGAAACTGTAGATGAAGCAATGTAGTTGAAAATAAAAAGGGTAATATATAAAAGAGCTTGAAATATAGCTCTTTTTTTCTGATTGGGGACGGTTCTTTTTCGGAAAAAGAACCGTCCCCAATCAGAAAAAAGTCATAAATCAAAAACCAATTGCATATAATAATAGAAATAATAAAAAAGAGGTATATATGCAAGTAGTAACAATCTGTATAAAAAATCAACAAAATAAATTACTAATACAAAAAAGAAGTCCGTTAAAGGGTGGAAAATATGGGATAACAAGTGGACATACATTGGATGGAGAAGAAGCAAAACAAGGAGCAATACGTGAAATAAAGGAAGAAATTGGCCTTAATATAAATATTCAAGAGCTAAAATTGATATATAAAACAGAAATAAACAAAATAACGTATAATTTATATTATGTTCAAAAAGAGATAGATTTATCCAAATTATCTTTACAAAAAGAAGAAGTAGAAAAAGTATATTGGTGCACAATAGAAGAGATAAATAGAATCATTCAAGCAAACGAATTTTATGACAAACAAATAGAAGCATTTAAAATATTTGAAAGATACATAAAGGAGGAATTTTAATATGGCAACCATAGCACAATGGGATATAAACAATGAATGTAATTTGAATTGCAAACATTGTAGAGTATCTGAAAAAAATGATAATGAAAAAATGTCACTAAATGAGGCCAAAAATTTACTTGCACAGTGTTGGTACAATGGCATAACAATGCTAAATTTATCAGGAGGAGAGCCATTTTTACGAAAAGATATATTCGATATTTTGGATTACGCTGAAAAGTTTGAAGATATTGTAATAACTACAAATGGAACATTGTTAGATGAGAATAAATGCAAAAAGCTTTCTACATACAATAATATAAAATTATCAATAAGTTTAGATGGCTTAGAAGAAACTCATGATAAATTTAGACGAAGAAAAGGAGCATTTAAAAAAGTTATTGATACTTTACCAGTATTAAATAAATATAATATAAAATATGCAATAAAATATACTTTATCAAAGGAGACAGCAAAAGATGCTGTAGAGCTGTTAAATTTTATTGCGAAAATGGGCGCAAAAGAGTTTAATGTAAGAAGAGTAATAGTTGCTGGAAATGCAAGTAAAGATATGGTTTTATCAAATGAAGAGTATAAAAATATAATAAGAGAATTAATTCAAAATTGTAGAAAATTAGATGTCAAATTTAGAACAGGAGATCCACTATTAATTCCAATTTTTTCAGAGATATGGGGAATAGATATAAAAAATGATGATTTAAGCAAAATATATGCAGGATGTCAGGCAGGAGATGAAATTATTTACATAGATTATAAAGGAAATGTTGGGGCATGTTCATATATTCCAAAATTTGCAGATAATATAAAAGATAAACCTTTAGATGAAATATTAAAAACTAATAAATTATTTATAGATTTAAGAGAATATAAAAATAAACTCGAGGGTAAGTGTAATAAGTGTACATATAAAATGATATGTGGAGGATGCAGGGCCTCAGCATTAGCTTTGAAAAAATCTTTATTTGCTGAAGATCCTTTGTGTTTAGCAAATTAAAATGTTATTAATTTTGCAATTTTATTTGCAATTAACATATATTTTAAAAGGAGGCACGATTATGAACAAAGATGATAAAAACGTTCAAAACAATGCTGATACTAAAAAAATAATTACATGCAGAATGTGCGGATAGTTAGTTAGAGGCTTGAAATAGCCTCTTTATATGTTTTTGCTCACAAAAGAACCGGTCCCAAATGAACAATTGTCTTTAAAAGAATCGGTCCCCAAAGGACAAAAACAAGAAAGGATATAAATTATGAAAAAATTGGATGGATTACGTTTTTTACAAGAAAATTTTCCGAGATTAACAGTTGACTGTATATTTGTGGACAAGGTAGAAAATCTTGATGAAAAGGCCTTAATAAAAAAAGAAGAAGCAGAACAAATTTGGAGAGTTAGAGGAGGCCACAAGATTGGGTCTGAACTTAATATGCTACAAGGTTCTTTTAAAGATATAATTTCACTAAAAAGATATATGAAAGAACAGCAAAGAAAAGATGCAAATATGGAATTTGTAATACATAGTGTGTCACCAAAATATTTTACTGCACCATTTGTTGGAACATTGGCAGTTTATAATAATCATCAAAATCCAGGAATGAGAATAGAGCTTCAAAAAGTTACAAGAGAATTGGTTGAAAACATCGATAAAAAAGGAGGCAAAAGACCAAGAGATTGGGAAGCTTGTCTTATTTTAGATTATGAATTTAGAAATAAATTCCCAAAAATACGTAGAAATAACGACGTAAATTTAGAGGAAGTTAAAAATGCGATTGCGGTTATTCACGAGGTTGGGGAAGAGATTTTTGATATTTATGATAAACAAGGAAATGATATTGATACATTTACTAGATTCAATATTTACGATTTAGGACAAGTTTTATTTGATGATCATAGAAGTGTAGAGTCTTTTGTACCAAAGTGTAAATGTCCTGTGGTACCAAGTGATTTCGGAAATGAGAGAAAAATCGAAAAGAAAATACTAGAAAGATAGAGAAAATTATGAAGTAGCCCTTGACAACCCCTAATTCAATAGAGTATAATATATAGGTATATCGGGTAAAGAGGTAGAAAAAAAGCCTATTGAAAAGAATCCCACATACATTCATGTATGACCGGAAGGGGGGAATAAATAATGTCAGAAATAAAAGTTAATAATGGTAATATAGAAGATGCGCTTAAAAGATTTAAAAGACAATGCGCTAGAAATGGTGTGCTTCAAGAAGTTCGTAAAAGAGAACATTATGAAAAACCTAGCGTAAAGAGAAAGAAAAAATCTGAAGCAGCAAGAAAAAGAAAATTTTAATTAATATAGAAATACCAAAATGGTACTAGATAAGTGCCATTTTGGTATTTTTTTTGCGAAAAGAAACAATTTCGTCAAAAAAGGAAACAATCTTTTCGCAAAAAGAAACGGTCCCAATGAAAAAAGAAACGATCTTAATGAAAAATAACTTGAATAATAACAATAATTTGTAGTATACTAAAACATATCAAAAACCAAAAGAGAGGAATGATAAAATTGGAATACAAAAAACAAGAAATTAAACAAGGAATAAAATTACACAACATAAACACAGACAAATTTAAAACAAACCTAATAGCAATATTTTTAACAACACCATTATCAAGAAAATATGTAACATTTGATGCAGTATTAACTGCAGTATTAAGAAGAGGAACAAAAAATATGCCAACACAAGAAGAAATAAGTAAAACTCTAGAAGGTATGTATGGGGCAGATTTTGATTGTGGTTTAAACAAAAATGGCGATAATCATGTAATTAAATTTTATATTGAAAGTTTAAATGATGATTTTCTTCCAGAACAAGGAGAGAATATGCTAAAAAATAGTATCGAAAAACTTACTGAAATAGTATTTAATCCATATTTAGATGATGGAATATTTAAAGAAGAATATGTAAATCAAGAAAAAGAAAATATAAAACAAAGAATAGAAGCCAGAAAAGATAATAAAGCAGCTTATGCAAGGTCAAGATGTGTAGAAGAGATGTATAAAGATGAGCCAGCAGGATTTTTTAACTATGGTTATATAGAAGATTTAGATGAAATAAACAGTAAAAATTTATACGAATACTACCAAAATCTTTTAAAAGAATGTAAAATTGATATTTTTGTTTCTGGAAAAGTTGATATTAAAGATACTTTAAAAATTATAAATGAAAATGCAGATATGAGTAATTTAAACCCAAGAAATGCTAGATATATAATAAACAAAATAATCTCAAAAGAACAACCACAAGAAAGAAAAATTGAGGAAAAACTTGATGTAGCACAAGGTAAAATAGTAATAGGATGTGATATTACATTTAATGAAGAAGATTTAAAAGACGAAAACCTAAAATGTGAAGCAATGTTATATAATAGCTTGTTAGGTGGAAGTGCAAATTCAAAATTATTCCAAAATGTAAGAGAAAAGGCAAGTTTAGCATATACTGCAAGTTCAAGTTATGTAAGATATAAGAGTAATATTTTTATAAATGCTGGAATCGAAATAGAAAATTTTGATAAAGCTTTAGACATAATTAGAAAACAAATAGAGGACTTAAAAAATGGTGATTTTACAGAAGAACAAATTGAAAATGAGAAAAAAGGTATAATTTCACAAATTAATACAATTGATGATGAACAAGATACAGAAATTATATATTTCTTAGGCCAAGAACTTACTGGTACAAGTGAAACAATAGAACAATATAAAGAAAATATAAATAAGGTTACAAAAGAACAGATACAAAATGTAGCATCAAAAGTAGAAATAAATACAATATACTTTTTGAGAAATTAGGAGGGAAGATATGCAAACAATTTTTAATTCAAAAGTAAAAGAAACTTTATATGTAGAAAAATTAAAAAATGGTTTAACAGTAATGATTATACCTAAAAAAGGAATACAAAAAAAATATATAATCTGGGGAACTCATTATGGTTCTAATGATAACAAATTTGTTGTACCAGGTGAAAATGAACCAATAGAAGTACCAAAAGGTGTAGCACATTTTTTGGAGCACAAAATGTTTGAACAAGAAAATGGCAAAAATAGTTTAGATGTATTAACTTCAATTGGGGTAAATGCAAATGCATACACCACAAATGACCATACAGCATATTTATATGAATGTACAGATAATTTCTATGAAGCACTAGATGAATTTATGGATTATGTACAACATCCATATTTTACTGACCAAAATGTTGAGAAAGAAAAAGGCATAATTGGACAAGAAATCAAAATGTATGATGATTATCCAGAGTGGAGAGTTTACTTAAATGCATTAGAAGCTATGTATTACAAAAATCCTGTAAAGCTTGATATTACTGGAACGGTAGAAACAATAAGTCATATTGATAAAGATGTTTTATACAAATGTTATAATACATTTTATAATCCATCAAATATGTGCTTAGTTGTAAGTGGGGATTTTGAGCCAGAAAAATTATTAGAAGAAATCAAAAAAAGACTATTAGATACAGCTCAAAATGGCGAAATTAAAAGAATTTTTGAGGATGAGCCTGAGAGAATTGTAAAACAAAAAATAGAACAAGATATGAACGTAAGTAAACCAATTTTCACAATAGGAATTAAATGTAAGGTACCTAATCAAAATGAAAAAGTAAGAATTCATATTGCAATGGAAATAATTTTAAATATGCTTATAGGCGAAAGTTCTAATCTTTACAAAGAAATGTATCAAACAGGAAATATATTTGCTATGCCAAATTTATCTTATGAATTTGGAGACAATTATGCTCATATTTTGATTACTGAAAATGCAAACAATCCAGAAATTTTATTTGAAAGACTAAGGGAAGAAATAGAAAGTTTTAAGAAAAATGGTCTAAATGAAGAGGATTTTGAAAGAACTAAAAAAATGATTTATGGCGAATATGTAAAAGAATATAATGATGCTACATCT